>Ga0268298_10000024_pt1 | contig 183719 bp, 154 predicted proteins | sample WWTPWeurt_MetaG_FD_194462 | JGI IMG/M metagenome (GOLD analysis project Ga0268298, IMG submission 194462) | Activated sludge microbial communities from WWTP in Nijmegen, Gelderland, Netherland - WWTP Weurt | ecosystem: Engineered > WWTP > Aerobic digester > Activated sludge | place... | reverse complement strand
TAGTCCCATCTCGTTCTCCTGCTGGATAATACTGCCGCTTTGAAATTCTTGTTATCGAGATTCATTATCGAATTAAGAACCAAATAAATTTCACACGGAAGATTTACTGCAAGCACCTGCCCAACGGTTTGCGTTACCCGCGCTGGGGCGGGCGGCGGAACGCCGTCCGACTGGGAAAATGCTGAGGCGTAGGAAACTGCTTGGAACGACCGCAGAATCCCCAGCGTCGGGTGCACGCTTTGTTAGCCCGTTTTTTGATGCTGAAAGTGAAAAGGTTTTATTTATGACCATCTTCAGTCAATCTTTATTTTCCGATAAGCAACTGCAATTGCCAAAATATCTCCTAATGCTTTGACGAGTCCGATTCGTGGAAGACTTACTAGTGCATTCATACCACCGCCCATAATTGTGCCAATCAACCCCGATATTGCCAAGAGCTTTATGAAAGGAGAAATTGTTGTAACTAATCCTTGAAAAATCGGCGTTAATGTTAATAGTCCACCAACTGTTGCGATACCAGGCGTTATCCAAGATGTAGCGGAACGTGCTTGAATACGTCGCAAATTCATATTATTAAGTGCCAAAAGACTTCTAATTGCGTCATCGTCAAAAATTTCTAGATATTCCAAGATTTCATCTGCCCCGACTAGTTCTTGGGCAAGCGTATTAGGCTTTTTCATGAATTCTTTTACATATGACGACTTCCAGAATTTTGCTTGAAAAAAAGGATTAAATGATTTCGCCAATATAACGAAATATGATTCGTAGGGATTAAGGGGTTGCTTTTTTAATAGCACAACATACTTGCCAAGCAATTTGTCATATTCATTTGGCATTTTAGATAGGGTGGAAATTGCAGATTTGGCTGGTTTAGAAACATTATCCATATTCGTATGCCTTGAATGTCTTTCGATTATGCTATTGTCAAATAAATACAAGCGCGATCTGTAACGGGCTAACGGTTTGCGTTACCCGCTGGTGGGCGGGCGTGGATTCTATTCGGAATGTGGATTCTACCGAAGCCAGAAAACTATCCAAAAATGCCGCCGACTCCCACCAGTCGGGTGCACGCTTTGTTAGCCGCGTTATGGGTTGGGAGTCTCTGTCCCTGAAAATAATAAGCCTCTCGGTTCAATGTTGTATTCATATATAGTGAATGCCGAATCAAATCCTATTATTTCTTCTCCTGCAATTCTAAGCGTTGAATTACTTGTCCACAACTCAGGTCTTAGTATCATTTTTTCTGCTTCAAATAAAATTTGGGATTGGCTAGTCGTAGTATCCCAAATATATATTGTTGATGATACTATGTTTTCATCGTTACAAATTGCGGAAGCGTAGGCAAGATATTTTCCATCTGGCGACCAACTCATTCTTTCAACAATTCCTCTAATTCCTAACTGAATATTTTCACCAGTGTTTAAGTCCGAAATCGTCACGCCGTCTAGTGATATCGCAAATCGCCTGCCAGTTGGTGAGAAAACAATTTCATATCCAGGGAAATTATCCGTTGGGGAAATAATAGTTGACCAAATACCTTTAAAGAGGTCAAGCCTAAATAAACCATAATTGCCACGATCCCAAGGTTTTGGAAAACAGTAGTTACCTCCCCCAGAATATCCTAATCCTATTGTGAAGTAAAGATAATTTCCATCGGGACTCCAAAACACTGGCGAAACTCCGCCCCACATTCCTTCAGGGCTATCTTTACTGAGAAAGTCTTTAAATTCTAATATCCATTTTGCGCCCTCTTTGTTCTGTACTATTAAAGTCGAATTTTCTTTGCCATCACAACCTGCGGCAAACCACTTTCCGTTGGGGGAAATGTTGCTTGAATACATGTTGACACTGTCGCAGTCGATAGAAAATTCGGCTATTTGAGTTTCTTTCATATCCCACGCTTGTATGCTTGCGGCTCTTTCTGCCGTTTGTATCGCTATGGCTGTAGCATGTCCAGCCTTTTCGGTGGATGCGACTGGGCTGGAAGTACTACTTGCCTTTGGTGTAGGAGTTGAAATTAGCGTAGGGGTTTTTGTTGGATTTGGTGTTTTAGTTTGGGTGTTTGTGGCTGTTGGGGTAATTGCACTTTGATCATTGCAAGCGGTATGTAATAGGACAAACAAAAAGCATGTAATAAGTAAGTTCAGCCTTTGCAACTTCATTTTTATTTTCCCTGATTTCAATATTGGCAACCAAGCGGCTAACGGTTTGCGTTACCTGCGCTGGGGCGGGGACGGCGAAGCCGTCCAGCCAGAAAAATGCTAAGGCGTGTAAAACTGCTTGAGATGTGCGCAGAATCCCCAGCGTCAGGTGCACGCTTTGTTAGGCGCGGTTTATTGGAAAGAACCTTTCCTGTAAAGAAAAAAACGTTGCATACGAATCGCCTTTATGAATCATTCTATGACAATTAGAACACACAAGTTTTAGGTTTTCAATAGATGTTGTCTCGTTATCTTCGTATTCTGAAATTGGCTTTAGATGATGTACTTCGATAAAACCTTTGCCTAAATCACCATATTTTTCTTCAAACGAGAATTTGCAGACTTCGCAAAAAATACCGCCGTTTTTTCTTACAAAGGTATCTATCGCTTTCTTTCTTAATTTTGGGTCTCTTTCCCTTACCTTATGCAACCTTAATTGTATTCGTCCTTCTTTAGAAGATGGCAAATCATCATCTGGTTCTTTGATTTCTAGATTCAATCCGTCCCAATAATTTTTTACAAGTTGACTTTGTGCTTCGCTTAATAAAAAATTAGACCCCACTCTCGCGGTTAATATTTGCATTTTGGACAAAATAGGGTCATTGAGCAATTCTTCTGAAGTCAACATACCATCAAGCGGAGACAATCTGATTTCTTTTACTGCTATCCCTGCTTTTATGTTGGAGGCTTCGCTAAAAGGTTCTGACCATAAATTATCGTAAAGGTTTAGTTGATTTTTTAGTTTTTCGCGAGGGGTGCATTCTTCATTCACTATACCAAAAGCCACTATGCCTGATATGGCATTATGTGAACCTTTGGCTCGCCAAATATAAACTTCATCACCAATGGATATTTCATTTTGGTGTTTTTGCTTTGTGACGCTCCAATAAATCTCCTGTGTCTTAAGGAGATATTCGTCAATTCCAAATTTATCGGGATTACCTTGAAATATCCAAGTTTTCATATTTTGCTTTTGTGCGCCAGCGCCTAACGGATTGCGTTACCTGCGCTGGGGTGGGGACGGCGAAGCCGTCCAACCAGAAAAAGGCTAAGGCGTGAAAAGTGCTTGGGATGTGCGCAGAATCCCCAGCGTCAGGTGCACGCTTTGTTGGGCTGCATTTTTATGGACGTGGTGTTGCTGTGCCAGATAGTATCATTTCATTTTTAGCCAAGTCGTATTCAAAAACAGTGTATTGGTAATCCCAATTCTCACCTTTAAATCTAAGTGTTGACATATTGACCCACGAATCTGGTCTTAGCAACATTTTATTTGTAGAAAATAAAACTTGTGTTTCGCTTGTAGATGAATCCCAAATGTAAATAGAAGATGATTCTACCAAATCCTCACCACAACTAGCCACAGAAAACGTTAGAAATCTACTGTCTGGAGACCAAATCATTTCCATAACTCCAGATGTGTCTATAACAGTAACTTTATCATTAACCAAATTGGTAATTGTTACACCATTTTTATTTACAGCGTAATATTCATTATTTGGTGAAAATCTGATTTTATACCCAGGTAAGCCATCGCCAGGAAAGGATTTATTCGTTGAAATAAGAGTTGTCAAAGTACCTGTTTTGAGGTGGAGGCGGTAAAGCCCTAAAACTCCAAAGCCAGGGAAGCATTGATTGCCACCCCCTGAAACCCCCAACATCTTGCTAAAGTAAAGAAATCTACCGTCAAAACTCCATCCTAATAGTACAAACCCGCCTGACCATTCAGTAGATTTTGAATCGAAAAAGTCTGAAAAATTAATAACCCACTTTATTCCCTCTAGATTTTGTACGATCAATTTTTGATTTCTCTTATAGCCACAACTGATTGCATACCATTCGCCATTTGGCGATATTTCCGAATAACGGCTGGAATCGGTCTGGTATTCATCGCACAACTTTTCGAGCGGTTCTAATGTTGCTAGCGCGTTCAGGGTTGCAACGGGGATAGTTGGCGGAATCGAAGTGGCTACCATGGGCGGTTCTTGTGTAGGGGTTCGTGTTTGTGTTGGCAATAAAACAGAAGAAGTTGAGGTTTTATCTATGTTTGATGGGAAAGTTGCTGTGCGCGAAACTAAACTGGTGTCTTGACTTGGTTTTGACACACATCCTGAAATAATTAGGAGGAGAAGGATATTAAGGAAGAAAGATTTCATGCTTTTGATAAACATGACTTTTGCAGCCCAACTACTGCTTATACAGATGGCTGTATAACACCCCAATTTGGGGTACTTAACCGCCATTTGGCTGTATAATACCTTATATACTGCATAACAGCATTATACAACCGCACCCAAAGCGGGGCAAGAAAACCCAAAACACCCTAAAACTCGATCTCCCCGACCTGCTCAAAGTTCAAGTCGAACAACTCCTCGGCCTCGCTCTCGAGTTCCACATCCAGTGCGTCTCCGGCGCGCGCGCCGCGGTTGCAGAACGACCGATACGGGCAGAAAAGGCACTTCGTGGCCTCCTCCGTTTTCGGGTAGTCAGAAGCGGAAGCGATCTCCTCCGCCAGCCGCGTCAGCGCATCCCGGTCTCGCTTATATGCGTCGGTTTGGTAGGGCAGGTGCGCTGCCTCGTTCGGGAATTCCGAAAACCAATAGACCATCTCCACCTGTTCCGGCTGAATAGCATTGCCCCCATTGAAATGTAAACCCGCCTGCACCAGCAACGCGCGATACACCCGCGTCTGCCAGCGCACCGCCAGCCACTCGTTGCGCGGGCGTTTGCGATACGTCTTCCAATCATAGATATAAAATTTGCCGTCATCGGCCGCGATCAGATCATACTTGGCCACCAGGCGGAAAGCCCCCAGCGGCGCCGAAAGCGTCACCTCGGTCCGGCGCAGGGGCAGCGACAACAGGCGGCGCACCTCCGGCGAACCCGCAAAATTATCCCACCATCGTTGCAGATTTTCGCTGTTCGCCAATTTTGCGATATGCTCCAGCGGCAGGCCGATAAAAGCCTGCTGGGCCAGCCGGTGAAAATACTCGCCTTCGCGCTGGTGCCGCTCATTCTCTAGCGCGGGTTCGCTTTCCAGGGCCGGGTAGGTCAACCTCTGCCGGTAACGCAGTTCAAAACGGCGCGGGCAATCGGAATAATCCTGCAGGGAAGACTGGCTGAGCGAGGTCAGTTCGATGGGCATGCCTTTATTTTGCCACAGTTTTAAATGCCTATGCTATACTTTTAAAAAATTTTGGAGTTTCAATGGGACAGGATTCACAAGTAGCCGTTTTCATAGACTATGACAACATAGAAATTAGCGTCGAAGAAGCCTTCGGGAAAAGCATCGATGTGGACTGGGTGCGCATCTTTAACCACGCCGCGCAAATGGGGCGCGTCATCGTCCGCCGCGCCTACGCCGACTGGGCCGAAGCCGCTCACAAACAGCGCCAGCTGCTCGGCATGGGCGTCGAACTGATCCACGTCAACAGCAAGCGTGGCAAGAACGCCGCCGACATCCGCATCGTGCTCGACGCCATGGACCTGCTCTACAACGAGAACGACTCGTTCACCCACGTCCTGCTCGTCTCCGGCGACGGTGACTTTACCGAACTGGTGCATCGCCTGCGCGCACATGGCAAGACCGTTACCGGCATGGGGCTCAGCAGCACCAGCGCCGACTTCCTCGTCAGCGCTTGCGACAAATTCGTCTTCTACGACAAATGGCAGGGCGTCAACAAATTCAAAAAGGAAACCCCTGCCAATAACAACGGCGCACAAAAACAGGAAAAAGCCAAACAGCCCCAGCCTCCCGCGCCAAAGCAGGAAAAGCCGCAACAGCCCCAGCCCAAACCTGCCGCGCCCATCCCGCCAGAGAAGCGCCTCGAACGCTATCTCAACATCCTCGCCTCGCACAAGATTCGCATGACCCCCAACGCCAGCCGCCCGCTGGTCATTTATAAAATTTATGACCTCGTGTGCGGCAACCCCGAGATCACCTTCAACCAGTTAAAGGAACAATCCCAGGCCTTCTTCAACAACGTCACCCCGCCGGTCGAACCGCAGATCGCGCTCGATACCGTCCATCAACTTTTTCACACTTATTGCTTCTCCTTCGACCCCGAAGCCCCCGAGCGCATCCGCATCATGGATCGCAAAATGTTCTTCCCCGAAGATATCACCTCCGCCGCCGACCTGCTCAATAAATGCGACCAAAAACTCCTGCAACTCATCATCGGCGACCTGGGCGCTTCCGAAGCCTTGGATAAAGAGACCGCCGCCCAGATCCTGTACGGCGGCGTGCGCAACGCCAAAGTGCTCGACCACATCCAGGAATTGGTTGAAACCGAAAATCAGGTATAATGCCGCTCATGATCTACGAATTTCGCGCAGGCAAATCTCCGCTCGTCATCGGTGTCCGTGGCTTCATCGACACTTTACCTTATGGAATCGCGCCTGTTTGCTGAAAGGTTTTACTTTCACACGCCGCAGGCTTGCCTGCGGCATTTTTGTTTAAACACCGGAAACCATCATGATCCAACTTCAACTCTCCAACATCACCCTCGTACTCGGGGCCAAACGCATCTTTGAAAGCCTCAGTTGGGAAATCCAGCATGGGCAAAAGATCGGCCTCATCGGGGCCAACGGCGCGGGGAAGTCTTCGCTCTTCAAACTCATCCAGGGCGAACATGCCCCCGAATTGGGCGGAAACATCACCCGCGCCCGCCTCATTACAACGGGATACCTGCCTCAGCACCCCGAACTGGAGCCCACGCTGACGGCGCTCGATGCCGCGCTGGCGGGCAACCCGCGCGTGGCCGAAGTCCGTGCCGAATTGGAACGTGTGGAAAATAGTTTGAGCGACCCCGAAGTCTATGGCAACGAAAAGAAACTGGAACGCGCCCTCGAACAGCAGCACAGACTGATCGACGAATACTACTCACTCGGCGGCGACTCGTATCCAGAGCGGGTGCGTAGCCTCCTGCTCGGGCTGGGGCTCGCTGATAGCGAATTGACCAAGCCCCTCTCCGTGTTGAGCGGCGGGCAGAAAAAACTGGTCGGTCTGGCTCGGCTGCTCCTCCTTCGCCCCGATATCCTTCTGCTGGACGAACCGGACAATCACCTCGACCTGCCCGGCAAGGTATACCTCGAATCACTGATTCGCGAATACGAAGGCACTGTGGTCATCATCTCACACGACCGTTACCTGCTCGATGCCGTCGTCACGCACATCGCTGAACTCGAAGACGGAAAATTAACCCTGTTTGAAGGTGATTACACCTCCTTCATCACCGATAAGGAACTGCGCCTGGCGCGGCAGGAGGAAATGTTCCGCGCCCAACAAGTGACCATCAAACGCATGCAGGCCGCCATCAAGCGCCTTGCCATTTGGGGCAAGGTCTACGACAACGAAGACCTGGCGCGCAAGTCCAAATCGATGCAGAAGCGGCTGGACAAGATGGATAAAGTGGACAAGCCGGTCACCGAACGCCGCCGCATGGAATTGCAATTGGGCGGCTGGCGCGGCTCGAACAAGGTTTTGGAATTTGTGGCGGTTGCCAAATCCTTCGGCGCGAAAAAAGTTTTCTCGAACGTGAATGAGACCATCTGGCATGGCGAGCGGGTTGGGCTGATCGGCCCGAACGGCGCGGGCAAGTCCGTGTTGCTGCGCATGATCCTTGGCACAGAATCTCCCGACACCGGCGAGATCAAGATCGGCCCCAGCGTCTCCATTGGGCATTATGCCCAGGAGCATGAGACCCTGGACTTCACCCAGACCGCGCTGGATGCCGTCCGTTATGCGGGCGAGATGAGCGAGTCGCGGGCCACGGCTTTCCTGCTGCGCTATTTGTTCACCTATAAACAGGTCTCTCAGAAGATCGGCGAGTTTTCCGGCGGCGAGCGCAGCCGGTTGCAACTGGCCCTGGTCGTGCTCTCCGGCGCGAACTTCCTGCTGCTGGATGAACCCACCAACAACCTCGACATTGCCTCTGCCGAAGTGCTTGAACAGGCGCTGGAAGATTTCGAAGGCACGGTGCTGGTCATCTCACACGACCGCTATTTCCTCGACCGCGCTGTCGAACGGCTGTTGGTCATCGAAGATGGTGCCCTCAAGGAATACTCCGGCGGCTACAGCGATTACCTTGTGGCAAACGCCGGGAGCTGACTCCAACGGGGCTGTCCATGCTATACTCTGGCTAAATTCACTTCTCAATAAAAGGGAGTCTGGCATGTCAAAAAATATTGTGTTGACCCTGACGGGGAAGGACAAGATCGGTCTGGTGGACCATGTTACCAGCGTGGTGGTGAAGCGCGGCGGCAATGTCGAAGCCAGCCGTATGGCGCATCTCGGCGGGGAGTTCGCCATGCTCATGCTGGTCACCGTGGCCGATGACCAGTTTGCGCATCTCGACGCCGATTTTCAAGGCCTGCGCAGCGAAGGCTACCAGGCGGCGCTGATCCCGACCGAGGACGAATCGAAAAAGTTTGCGGGCTGGCTGCCGTATGAGATCGAAGTGACCGGCGCCGACCACGAGGGTATCATCCACGAAGTTTCACATCACCTTGCCTCGCAGGGTATCAACATCGAAAGCATGGATACCAGTTCCACACCTGCGCCAATGAGCGGCACGCCGCTTTTTATGATGAAAGGCGTGGTGCTTGTCCCGCCCAAATTGAACTTCCACGATTGGAGCGACGCGCTCGAAGAGATTGGCGATAAACTGAACGTCAATGTGAAGGTGGGGGTCGTGAAGTAACTGTGAACAATCAAAAGGCGGATGGCAAACCTTTGTCATCCGCCTTTTTTCTTTCCTCTTTCCTCTTTCTTCTTACATCTTTTTATTCATACCGAAATCTCATCACCCCAATGGAAAGGAACAAGGCGGCAAAGCCAAGCAGAACCCCCGACTCCAGCAGGATGCCCGATAGACCCGCATTGCGAAGGAGAAGGTCAATGAGTCCTTGCATGGCCCAGGTGGTTGGCAGTATTTTTACGATGGTCTGCACCGCTGCGGGGAATAATTCCAGCGGATACCAACAGCCGCCGAGCAATGCCATGACCATGCCCGCCATGATGCTCAAGCCGCTGGCTTGTCCTTCGGTTTTGACGAAGGTTCCCATGGCCGTGCCAATGGCTCCCGCGGCAAGAGCCGCACAGGTGAGCAGGATAAAAAGCGCAAACGGTTCACGTCCCCAGTTCAGGTCAAGCGCGAACATGCCGAACAGGATGAGCAGAGTCATTTGCACGAGAGCCATCACCACCTGACCTGAGATCGTCCCAAGCAAAAAGATGGCTTTTGTGGTGGGGGTGGTGAGCAGGCGGCGCAGTGTTCCTTGCTGGCGTTCAAAGGCAAACAGAGCAGAAATGCCAAACAGCGGAATAAATACCCACGTCACCATTTGCCCGGCAGATGAATTCGCACGCGGATCGTATTCCACGCTTTCAATTGTGCTGCCTTCAATGACGTTGATTCGTTCGGGCGCATCGGCCTGCATATCTTTGGCGAGTTTCAGTGCATCATCAAAATAGGCTTGTTCGGCTTCTGCTGACTCAAATGTGCCTCTGCCTTTGGCTTCGTTCAATGCCATGTTGGCGGCGTTGATGGAACTGCTGACACTGCGGATGGCAGTCTGCGCTGCACGTTTTGCAATGCTGGCATCCATGTTATTTGGCTGTTGACGGAATTCAAGCTGCGCGGTTCCATTTTGAATGGACGCAAGATCTAGTTCAGCAGGGATGATGAGCAATGCATCGGTACGCCGCGCATCGAACTCCGCTTCGGCATCTTCCAACGAAAGCTCATCTGGATACGCCGCTGTGGAATTTTCCAACCCGGCGATGATCTCTTGTGAAATGGAGTTGTTCGCCAAATCCACCACGACGAGGCGTGTGCGGTTATTGGTTGGCTGCCCTGAAGGTGTGCCGCCTGCAACTAAAAAGGTAAAGACGAGGGGAAGAATGATGAAGAACAAAAATTCCGATGAACTTGCAAACCGGACGATGGCATCCTTCCATGCGATGGCGAATATTTTTTTCATTTCTGCACCAAATTCTTTTTGCCGAAGAGCGCCACAGAGGTGAGGAAGAGGAGAATGCCCATTGTCAACAGGGCAGTGATCGGCGCGGAAAGATCCGCGAGCGTCCCGCCAAGCGCGAGTGTGGTGAATCCATCCAATGCCCATGCGTTCGGCGTGATGCGGCTCATCGCCTGAATCGAAGCAGGCATTTGATCGAGTTGAATGAAACTGCCGCCGAGGATGCCGAAGATCAACATCACTGCCGAGCCAACGCTGGCAACTTGCGCGGTGGTGCGTGCCAGAGCGGTGATGAGCATTCCCCAGCCTGTTGCGCCAAAGACCGCGACGAGTACCAGAATAAGCACGCCGAGCGGGTCACCCCATTTCAATTGAAAGAGCAGCGATGTACCGCCGATCAGGATCAACATTTGTGCGGCGCCCGTGAGAAAAATGCCAAAGACCTTGCCGCCTAAAATTTGCGCGGAGTTGGTCGGCGAGACGAGCAAGCGCGGAAGTGTGCCTTGTGTTTTTTCGGCGAGGATGGAACGGCCGCCGTAACTGACGGTGTACATCAGGAACATCAATGCCATGCCGGGCGCAAGATACGCAAGCACATCGAACTCCACTTCTTCGCCTTGCGTGGTGGTGTTGAGCGTGATCGCGAGTGTGTCATCGTTGGGTGCATCCTGCAATTGTTGCCCCATCTCTTCGCCTACGGCTTGTGCCTGCTCTGGTGTGATGCGCCCGCTGATCATCATTTGCAAAATGGAAGTTTGTGCGCCGATCGCGCCTTCTTCCACGCGGCTCATGAATTCATCCAAAATGGATTTGATGATGCCCGCGCTGGTGGGTCGGGTGGGGTTGGCATACAACTCGATCTCCACAACTTCGGGAGTGTTGCCCGCTGCGAAATCTTCCTGCTGTGGGATGATGCTGCGCGTGAAGCCAGCGGGGATGATGATGGCTGCCGCGACTTTATCTTCTTCCACTTGAAGACGAGCCGCTTCGGGACTCTCGCCGAGAGTTGGTTCGACCAAATCAGCCAGATCCTTCGAGTTGAAAAGATCCACAAGTGCCGTGCTCAATTCGCCGTCATCCTGATTGACGATGACCACGGGAATATCTGCAATGCCGGAGGTTCTGCCGCTGAAACGCCCAGTGACCAGCCCCATGCCGAGCGTGAGTAGGAACGGCGCAACAAGCATGAGGATCAATGCGGCGCGGTCACGAAACACGAGGCGCAGGTCTTTGATGCCGATGAGAAAGGTTTTTAGCATGGTATTCCTTTATGTCATTGCGAGGAGGGTGTTCTCCCAGCACTTGCGTACTGGGCAAGTGTCCCGACGAAGCAATCTCCGTCTGAGCATAAGATTGCTTCGTCGCAAAGAGCAGGAGCGCTCCTCGCAATGACGTGGTTATTAATCGCGCAACGCCCGCCCCGTCAAATGCAAAAACACCGCTTCCAAATTCGGCTCGCGGATGTCAATCGAGTGAATTTTGATTCCACGTTCGTTGGCTTTAGTCACTACCGAGGCAAGCACATCTTTTGCAGAAGGCGTGATGACGGAAATCTCATTGTTGATCACGTTGGCTTCGAGCACTTCCTTGATGCCCTTGAAAGATGTCACTAGGGCTCCGGGGTCTTCGTTTTCACCGATGTGCAGCACAAGCGTTTCTGTCTCACCAACTTGCTTTGTCAATTCTTTTTGCGTGCCAATGGCAATCAACTCGCCGTGGTCAATAATTCCCACTCGGTTGGATAGTTCTTCCGCTTCTTCCATGTAATGCGTGGTGTATAAGACCGTCATGCCTTTTTTGTTCAGGTCTTTTACTGTGTCGAGAATCGCGCGGCGGGATTGCGGGTCAATGCCTACGGTGGGTTCGTCCATGAAGAGTAGTTTGGGTTTGTGGAGCAAGCCCACGCCAATGTTGACGCGGCGCTTCATCCCGCCTGAATAGGTTTTTACTCGGTCTTTGGCTTTCTCGGTCAGGCCGATCTGTTCGAGAACTTCATCCACGCGGCTTTTCAGATCGTTGCCGCCTAGTCCATACATTTGCCCCCAAAAGATGAGGTTCTCGCGGGCGGTCAGGTCTTCGTAGAGCGCGAGGTCTTGCGGCACCACGCCGATGGCATTGCGCACATCCATTGGACTTTTCGTGATGGAATGCCCCGCAATGGTGGCGTCACCCGAGGTGGGCGTGTACAGCGTGGAAAGCATCGAGATGGTGGTCGTCTTCCCTGCGCCGTTGGGTCCGAGCAGGCTGAAAATTTCACCTTCTTCAATATTGAAAGACACCCCTTTCACGGCTTGAAAATCGCCATAGTTTTTGGCAAGGTCTTTTACTTCAAGAATGTTTGGCATGGAAACTCCTGGAATGATCTACAACACTTACGGCTGTGGGCCCAGTTGGTTGCTAAGCAAAAAATTAAACCCTTCTGTAACTCCTCAATACATCCACCAATTCTTCGCGTGGCAGCGCCGGGATATGGATATTGTTATGTCCGGTCATGCCCTCAGCCGCGACCAGGGCGTTAATGATGGCTTCTTCTGTTGCAAAGGCTGTGGCCGAGAAGATCGGGTCAAGGTGATCGTTGGACAGGGCCTGAATTTCTGACAACCCCTTTTCATTTCCATGGGCTGCCTGCGGATTGGCGGTAGAGAAAGCCAGGAAGATATCCCCGCTGCCATTGCCTCCCAGTGAACCGGTACGCCCCATCCCCAATGTGACGCGTTTTGCGACCCGCTTGAGTTGGTGGGGCAGGAGCGGCGCATCGGTGGCGACAATGACGATCAATGAGCCGTCATCCTGACGAAAAGGATTCTCGCCGTGGGTGTGCAGTGCATCCGTGGTGAGGTGCTTCCCAACAGGTGCCCCGGCCACCGTCAATTGGAAGCGCCTGCCAAAGTTACACTGCGCCAGCACGCCCACCATCCAGCCGCCCAGTTTTTCAGGGAGTTTGCGAGACGAGGTGCCCGTTCCGCCCTTGAACTCGTAGCAGATCATTCCCGTCCCGCCGCCAACATTGCCTTCTTCCGTGAATCCGCCACGGGCGGATTCCAGAGCGTGCGCCACATGACTCTCTTTGACGTGAAACCCATTCATCTCATTGAGCCAGCCATCCGCCGTTTCGGCCACCACCGGGCAGGACCATTTTTGGTGTAAGGCGCCGTTCTTAACCTGCCACTTAAGGATGCCTTCATGCACCACGCCCACACTATGCGTGTTCGTGATGCCGATCGGGCCTTCCAGCATGCCGCCTTCCTCCACCCATGCCGCGCCAGTCATCTCTCCGTTGCCGTTGAAGGAATGAACACCGGCATAACAGGGTGTGAAATCCCCATCTCCGCGCGGGTGGATGATCGTCACCCCGGTTCGGGCCGAAGCGCCTTCTACGATGGTGGAGTACCCAACGGTGATCCCCGCCACATCTGTGATGGCGTTATACGTTCCGGTTGCCCCTTCAAATGGAATTCCCAGATCTCGCGCGCGAACTTTCTTCATGCGTTCTCCTTTGCGATCTGCACCAATTGCCTCGCAACACATTCCATGATCTTGTCTGGCACGCCATCCACCGCCTGACTTTGCACCCGTGTATCGATCTCATCGTTGACATAATCCACCACGATAAAATCATCAGCCAGGGCGATCTCGGTCGTGAACCAGTCCAGTTTGCAGATGGAGGCGATGCGCTTCGTCACCTCCCGCAGCCTGCCCAGCCCCAACCTGGCTTCATCCTCCGCTGTGACCATTTCATAGATATGTGTTTGGGTATTCCACCAGCAGGGGTACGTTTCTCCGTGGGCATAAAAAATGCGGAACCAGGCTGGCTTGCCTTCAAGTTCCCTGGGATGAATGTGGGTCTGCAGCAAATACTTCTGCTCCGGGAATTCCATCCGCGCCTTGAGAATTTCTTCAATGGTATTTGCCCCCAGGATGACCCCTTCGCCTCCGCCGCCGTTCGAAGGTTTGATGACAAAGTTGCACCCCAGCGGGGAAAGGTCCAGGTTGGGAATGACAGGTTGTTCCAAAAATGGCGGGAGCAGGATCGTATAGGGCGTATGGATGCCCGTGTTGATAAGTTCAAGATGCATGGTGGCTTTGTCCTCCGACCAGGTCGAGACTTCCGCCGGGTTGATGCGCCGCGCCCCGAACTCCCTGGCCCAGCGTAGAATCGGATCGAAGGTCGCCTCGCCCTGCCCGCGATGGAGCAGGGTTTTGAAAGTAGTCACTCCTTTATAAAGCGCAGTAATGGATTCGAGCAGGTTGTCTGGTTTGATCTGCCAGAGTGAGATTCCCTCTTCAATGCAGGCGCGCTCCACCATCTTGACAAAGACATCATCGTATTCCCAATACCAGGGCAGGCATAAGTCATATCGCATGGTGAAAATTATAGCCGAGGCCGCCTGCATTATGGAATAAAAGGTAATTTTGGCAGTTTCGCATTTGATGCTGGTACAATCAGCCTCAATCAATTTCGAAAGGAAAAAATATGGCACACGATAAAGTTAAAGACGGTCTGGTGGTTTCCATGGAATACAAACTGACCGTGGATGGGGAAGTGTTGGACTCCTCTGACGAGGCAGGCCCCCTGCAATTTCTGGCAGGGTATGGCAACATCATCCCCGGCCTGGAAAAGGAAATGATGGGGATGAAGATCGGCGACAGTAAGGAGGTTACCGTTCAACCCGAGGATGGTTATGGCGAGTTCGACGAGGAAGCCTTCATGGAAGTTCCCCGCGATGAGTTTCCTTCTGATATGGCGCTGGAAGAAGGCATGGAACTGCATGTGACCGACGATGAAGGCGTCCACCAGGCTGCCTATGTGGCCGAGTTCGATGACAAGAACGTCAAACTGGATTTCAACCATCCGCTGGCTGGAGCTGTGCTGGATTTCTACGTGAAAGTGGTTGCTCTGCGCGAACCAACCGAAGAGGAATTGGATCACGGGCATGTCCACGAAGATGGGCATCACCATTAATTAGGGATTGAACAACGCCTCTCAATTTGAGAGGCGTTGTTTTTTTAACTGCCAGGCCTGTGCCTGTCTGAGGCCGATTACCAGAAGGACAATCCCCAGCGCAAAGCCGCCAAAGTTGCTGATGAAATCATTAACCAATTCCCATTGACTGCCGAAAATATAACCCAGGCCGCCATAGCCAAGGATCCACAGGATCTCGCCAAGCACATCGAATAAGAGGAAACGGTTGAGGGGAAAACGGGTTGTCCCTGCCACAAGGTTGACCGGAATGGCAATGGCGGTGATCAGGAACCTGGTGAAGAAAACAGAAAGCGCCCCCCATTTTTGAAAGAATTTTTCCGACTCGATCCAGCGCTGGGTATGGCTGAACCGGAGCAGAATCTTTTCGCGCGCGAGATAGCCAATGGAATAGCTGATGTTATCGCCGAGGACAACCAGCAAAATGCTGATAAGGGCAGTGGTATGCCAGGTGAGGTATCCCTGGCGTACAAAAGCGCCCGCTGCAATGACCAGCAGCGTCCCCGGCACAGGGATGCCAATGCCGCCCAGCATGAGGATGACCCCAAGCAGGGGGGCGCCATAGTTGATGACTTGAGTGAGGAGATAGTCTGACATGTGGATTACGGTGTTGCAGGCGGGGGCGTTTCCAGCGGAGCGCCGGCATCGTTGGGAGAATCAAGCGGGGCCGGGGGTTGATGCGCCAGGATTGTTTGGCGCACGGTCTCAAGGACATATCCGTCCTGCCCGGCGAAGGTCTCGTCGTTGATCTGCTTGAGGCTTTTTTTATGATTTTCCTTTTGGGATATGTTTAGAGCCTCAAAGAGCACATCCGGTGGGACGCCATAGTTATGTGAAATAAAGGGGATGGTCATCCAGTCTTCAATGTCGTTCACATCGGTTTGAAGGTGCTCCGGGAAGGGAGGGCGATGGCCGTCGAATTTTTTGAAGGCACGAAATGCGCGCAAACCAAAAAAGAGCATGAATAATGCCCCGAGAATACTCAGGGCAATGAAAAGGTAATTTGGTTTTGTTTTATCGGGTGACACTTTTTTAATCCTGCCATTCCAGTTCGAACTCGCCAACGTAAACCGTGTCGCCTTCCTGAATGCCAGCTTCGCGCAAGGCATCGTCCACGCCGAGTTTCTGGATCAGGCGTTGAAAGCGGCGCACCGAGCCATAGTGTTCCCAATAGGTCATCTTGGCGGCGCGTTCGATGGCCACACCGGTGACGCGCCACTTATCCCCATCTTCGCGGTGGATCTCGAAAAGGTTCGGGTCCACCTCGGGCTTGTAGACCGGCAGGGTCTCTTCTTCAAGGTCTTCCTGGGGAATCGCTTGCAGCTGTTTATAGGCGGCGATCAAGATCTCGCGTGTGTTGGTGCGCGCCATGGCCGATGCGGTCAGGATCTCCACCTTCTTCTTCTTGAAACTGGCCTGAATCTCTGCCAGCCGCTCCTGCACATCGGGCTGGTCAATCTTGTTGATTACCACCACTTGTGGCTTTTTGCCGAGTTTTGTATCGAAGAGAGACAACTCGCTGTTGATCTGGCTGAAGTCAGCCAGCGGGTCTTCGGATTGGCCGTCGAGCATGTGAATGAGAACGCGGGTGCGCTGAATGTGGCGAAGAAAATCGTGGCCGAGTCCGGCGCCTGTGTGCGCGCCTTCGATCAGCCCGGGGATGTCTGCCAGTACGACTGTGGTTTCATCGTCGAGTTTGGCGACCCCCAGGTTGGGCTCCAGTGTGGTAAAGGGATAATCGCCGATCTTGGGTTTGGCATTGGTCAACACCGAGAGCAGGGTCGATTTCCCGGCGTTGGGCAGGCCGATGATGCCGATATCCGCGATCAGTTTAAGTTCGAGGCGCAGCATCTTCTCTTCATGCGGTTCGCCGCGTTCCGCCATGCGCGGGGCCTGGTTACGGGAGGTGGCAAAATGCTGGTTGCCGCGCCCCCCGCGCCCGCCCTTGCAGATCACCAGTTTTTGGCCTGGGTCAGTCAGGTCGCCGAGCAGGGCCCCGGTTTCTGCATCGTAGACGATCGTCCCGGGCGGCACATGGACGGTGAGATCCTTGCCGTTTCGGCCGGTCATCTGTGACCCGCCTCCATTGACCCCAGGGTCGGCTGCAAACGACTGATTTTGACGAAAATGAGACAGCGAATTCAAGGTCGGCTTGACTTCAAAGATGATATCGCCACCCTTGCCGCCATCGCCGCCATCAGGGCCGCCACGCGGCTCATATTTCTCGCGGCGGAAATGCACCATTCCATCGCCGCCTTTTCCGGATTTAACATGAATATTTACCTGGTCTATGAACATCCTATTATTATAACGGGTCTAAATTCAAAATAAAAACCTGCTCTCAAATCTGTAAAATGGAATGGCTTGACGTGGAATTGACGGAAACGTATCATGTGTATACCGGAGGTTTTCTACTCATGCATGTCCTGACCAAAAAGGAGGAAGCGGACATGGAGAACTTGGGCCCGGATTTCAGGTTCTTTTTTGACCTAAACCCGATTCCGATGTGGATTCACGATAGAAGGACTTTCAGGATCCTGAAAGTCAATCAAAAATTTTTGGAAATCTTCGGATACTCTCAAGTTGAGATCCTTCATACGACTCTGGAGGATCTTTTCCCGGCCCGACAGGTCCCGCCGCTTCTTCTTAACCTGAACCTGACCCCGCAAACCCTGCCGATGTTGAATCTGTGGGGGCTTCGTCACAAGGCCGGCCACATCGTCAATGTGGAGATTGCCGGTCAGTCGGTGGGTTTTGGTAGTTGTGATGCCGCCCTGGTGACAGTCATTGTCCGAAATGATCAAAGCCTGGAAAAGCGGGCCCTCGAAGCACGCTTGCGAATTAGCGAGTTTGCGCGTTCTCATTCCCTGGACGATATTCTACAGAAAACCCTCGACGAGGCCGAATTGCTGACAGAAAGCAATATTGGCTTCTTTCATTTTATGGAGGCCGATCAAAGGACTCTGTGGCTGCAAAACTGGTCGAGCAATACCCTGCGCAGCATGTGTACGGCAGAGGGAAAATATTCCCATTACCCGGTTGAGCAGGCCGGTATTTGGGCAGATTGTGTCCGGCAGCGAAAACCCATCATGTACAATGATTATCAAAGCATGGGCAGGGTGGATACCCTCCCCAAAGGTCATGCGGGCCTGACACGGATCCTCACTGCGCCGGTGATGCGCGGCGATACCATTGTGGCGATTGTGGGGGTTGGGAATAAGCCAATTCCCTACGATGAGCGCGACCTGACCGGGATTAATCTTTTGGCAGATCTGGCCTGGGATATTGCCGAGACCAAAAAAGCAGAAGACGAATTACGGGCGAGCGAAGCGAACTATCGCACAGTCATGGATCAGGCTTCCGACTGTATTTATATTTCCGATCTGGATGGAAAATTTATCGAAGTGAATCGCGCCGGTTGCGAACTGCTCGGCTATGAAAGAAAGGAATTCCTTTGCCTTAATATTCGCGACGTGATCATGGCCGAGCCTGACCATCCTCTTCGCCTGCCTGAATTGATCAAGGGAAAGACATTACTGTCTGAGCGCAGGATGAGGCGCAAGGATGGGAGTATTGTATTAGTGGAGATCAGCGCAAAAAGGATCGATGATGAGCGCCTGCTAGGAATTGTCCGCGATATCACGGAGCGTAAACAGGAAGAGGAGAGATTAAAATACCATGCCCTGGTCATGAGCAACGTTCCAAGCGCGGTTATATCCACCGACCTTGAACTTCATATAACCCAATGGAATAAGGGGGCGGAGCGCCTTTACGGTTGGAGCGAGTCTGAGGTCTTAGGCTGCTTGATCGATGATATCTGTCAGACAGAGTTTCATACCGGCCAACAGGAAGACGCGCAACAGCGCCTTTTTGCAGAAAAAAATGGCAGGGTGAGTTGAAGCAATATCACCGCGACGGACATGAGATCTGGGTCGATGCTTCGGTAGCGATGTTGGAAGATGCGCACGGCAACTATACCGGGGGAGTTACCATTAACCACAACATCACGGACCGCAAGCGGGTATTGGAGGATCTTCACCATGCCAACGAAGAGATCGAGCTCTTCAACCTCAATTTGAGGGGTGCCTTTGAGCGCGAGCAGATTGCCTCCCGCACCGATGCTCTGACTGGTGTTTTCAACCGCCGGCATTTCTTTGAGTTGATTGAATATGAGTTTGCGGCTTCGCAGCGTTATGGCCGCCCGCTTTCCCTGGTGATGTTCGACATTGATTTTTTCAAGCAGATCAATGACCTGTACGGGCATCAGGCGGGTGATGAGATCCTCCGTAAGGCAGCGCAGGTTGTGAGCGGGCAGCTCCGCGAAACAGATATCCTGTCACGCTACGGCGGGGATGAGTTCGCGATTTTGCTGCCAAATATCGGCGCAACCGAAGCGCTGCAGGTGCTCAAGCGTGTCCACAAAAAGATAAGACCGTTAAGGGTGGATTTCCACGATAAGAAGATCGGGATTACGATTAGTGCTGGAATTGCGACCCTGCACCCGAATATGGAATCGGTGACGCAATTGATCCATCTTGCAGACACGGCTTTATATTCCGCCAAGCAGAATGGAAGAAATCGTACCGTGGTTTCGAATCATAAGTAGAGAGGTAAGTTTAGGTATATTCGATCGTGCAGTTGCGTCCCCTTGCCTTGGCGCGATAGAGGGCCACATCCGCATAGCTGACCACTTCATCCATTGTGGTGGCATGAATCGGATAGCTGGCCACCCCGGCAGAAAAACGGATCGTGAATTTCTCCCCATTTTCCAATTCCATCGGATGGGCACTTAAATAATCCCGCCATTCATTAACGCGCCGGACCGCATCCTTTGGATTTGCCCTGCTGAGGATGACAGTGAATTCATCCCCGCCCAGGCGACAGGCCAGATCTTCGAGGCGCACCATACGCTGCATGTAGTTGGCCAGGTATTGCAAGGCTTGATCGCCTGCTCGGTGGCCAAAAGAGTCGTTGATCTTCTTAAGTTCGTCCATGTCCAGCATGATGATGCTGATGGTGTATTTTTCCCGCTCCGCCCTTGAGAATTCCCTTCTTAATACATCCTGTAAATGACGTCGGTTGTAGAGACCGGTAAGAGAGTCGCGAATGACCTGCTCGCGCAGTTCATTTTGAAGTTTTTCCACTTCTGCGATCCGGGCTGTGAGACTTTGGTTGGCCACCTGTAATTCAACCTGCATTTTTCGCTGCTCGCTGATATCCCGGATGAACGCAACCACCTGAATGCCCTTATCGATATGGATATACCCAAGGTTGATATCCACAGGGATTTCCTGGCCGCTCTTATGGTGGGCAACCAACTCCAGCCTGCGGATTTGCGGGCGCGCAATTGAGATCTCCAGTTCCATTGGGTCTTCCGAATTGAATTGCAGCGGAATGAGGCGGTCGACGGGCGCACCAATTAATTCCTCCAGATGATAGCCAAAAAGATGGGATGCTGCGGGGTTTGAAAACTGAATCACCCCATTTTGTTCCACACCGAGAATTGCGTCAGGAGCAGATTGAACTAATTCACGGAAGCGCTCCCCACTGATTAACATGTTTCTTTCAGCCTCTTTGCGCTGGGTAATATCCTGTATATTGGCAAGGATCCACGGAGTATCCCGGACAGTAATGACCTCGGCGGATAGGTTTCCAATCATGACTTCCCCTGATTTTTTACGGAATAAATATTCCTTTCCGAATATTGACCTGCCCTCAATAAGTTCTTGAACAACTTCCTCCCGATCCTTTTCCCTGACCCAGAGCGGCAGGTCTATATTAGTCTTATTGAATATTTCCTGACGGGTGTACCCTGTCAATTTTAAGAAGCCCTCATTGGCGTCAAGGATTTTCCCATCAGAAAGTCGAATTAGTGTAATTGCATATGGCGACGAACGAAAGGCGCTTGAATATTTATTTTCCTGAAACCGAATATCCGAGAGAAGGCGCAGGTTGGCCATATTGATAATGCTGAAAACGAGCAGAATCGATAGAAACTGGTAGATCATGATTACAACTGTATCCAACCAGCCGGACTGAAAGAAATCATTGTTGAGTGAATGAGAAGTTACTGTTGAGAGGATGTTTACGATGTTGATAATGCAGAAGATTACAAATACCCATCCTGTGCCGCGGGTGATTTTGAGCATTTCCGGCCTGGCCTGATAAAATATCAACCACGCACATTGGGCACACATAAAGAGCAGCCCCATGGAAAGATTTAAGTTGCGGGCTGAGAGGTCGGGTTGAACATAAACAAAATAATTATGAACAGCCGCGAAGCCAGCCAGAAAAACGTAGTTGTGAATTTGGGGTGGGCTTTTCCCGATAAAGTGGCTTAATCCTATATACCCTAATAACGCCCCGGCGACAATCAGGGTGTTTGAAACTGTCATGGACAGCCAGTCGGGCAGGCTGCCTCGTTGAACGACCAGGGCGGCCGCAGTCGCCTGAAAAGCAAAGTCGGCAAACCACCAGCCTGCTCCAAAGAAATGTTTCCGGTTCTGAATCCAAACAAAAGCCAGCATGACTGTGCATATTACGGTTGTAAAAAAGTGACCTGTAATTACAGTCCGCACATCAAGGGAGGTCATTTAATATCCTGAACACCTGAAAAACCTGAAGTTTGTCAGAAATTTTTTTTGTGAAAAATCTGGCCAAGAACGCCGCCATTTTCATAATACAGATAAAAAGAGTCGGATTTTTACCTGCCCGACTCTTTTTATCTGTATTATTTCATCATACCCTATATTGCTTATTTCCTGCCAAACTTCTTCATCAATACATCTTTCAGGGTGGGTACGCCGATCTCCTGAAGTTCGTAGCGCACGCGCTGCGAGGGCTTGTTGATCTTGATGACGCGACTTAGGTCGATTGGCGTACCGATCACGACCATATCCACATCCGACTTGTTGATGGTCTCTTCGAGTTCGCGGGTCTGTTTTTCGCCGTAGCCCATCGCCGGGAGGATGGCGCCGGTCTTCGGATACTTTTCAAAAGTCCTGGCGATCGAACCGACTGCGAACGGACGCGGATCCACGATCTCTTTTGCGCCGAAGCGGCGGGCGGCAACATAACCAGCGCCGTATGCCATCTCACCGTGGGTGAGGGTCGGACCATCTTCCACGACCAAAACACGCTTGCCGAAAATGGCGTCAGGGTCATCCACGAAGAGGGGGGAAGCGCCTTCGATCTGCACCGCAGTCGGGTTCAACTTGCGCAGACTCTCGCGCACTTTGATGACTGCTTCAGCATCGGCGGTATCCACTTTATTGATGACGAAACAATCTGCCATGCGCACGTTCGTTTCACCAGGATAGTAAGTGGATTCATGCCCGGGGCGGTGCGGGTCTGCGACCACAATCTGATAATCGGGCACATAGAACGGGAAGTCGTTGTTGCCACCATCCCACAACACAATGTCCGCTTCGGCTTCGGCTTTGCGGATGATCTTCTCATAATCCACGCCTGCGTAAATGATGACGCCGCTGTCAATATGCGGTTCGTATTCTTCGCGCTCTTCGATGGTGCATTCGTATTCATCGAGGTCGTCATAGGAAGCGTAGCGCTGCACTTCCTGCGCGACGAGATTTCCATACGGCATCGGGTGACGGATCGCCGCGACTTTGTAGCCCATTTCTTGCAAGACGGCAGCTACGCGCCTCGTGGTCTGACTTTTGCCTGATCCCGTCCGAACGGCACTGATCGACACGACCGGCTTGTTCGACTTGATCTGCGTGTGCTTCGTGCCCATAATGCGGAAGTCTGCACCGGCGGCATTGACCATGCTGGCTTTGTGCATCACATATTCATGCGGCACATCACTGTAGGAAAAGACAACCTGCTCCGCACCATACTTCTTGATGAGGTCAAGCAATTCCTCTTCAGCGCGGATCGGAATTCCCGCAGGGTACAAGTCGCCAGCCAGTTCTTTCGGATAAACACGTCCTTCAATATCGGGGATTTGAGTGGCGGTAAAAGCCACAACTTCGTAGTCCTTATTCCCTCTAAAAAATGTATTGAAATTGTGGAAATCGCGCCCTGCGGCGCCCATGATGATGGTTTTGATCGGCATAGGAAACTCCTGTGCGTGTCATCCTGAGGAACCTGTCCCGTTTAGCGGGGCAATGTCCGGCAGACTCGTAGTGGGATTTGAGTCTTCCGTTTTTACCCACGATGACATTTACGATAGTTAATATCTAATCTAAAAGAAATTGCCTCGTTGGTGAAGTAACGTTTAGCCTGATTTTGGCATGACAGATTTGTCCCGTTTGCCCTTTTTGCCCGTTTAACCCTTGGAATGCATTCAAATTGATGATGCCTCACGAGAGAAAGGACTTGCATGATAGGATTATATGCAGAAGAAACGATGCAAAATTCAACGAAAGATGACCTGCCTGCGTTGATTGCCACCGCACAGAATGACCCTGCGGCGTTTGGCAGGTTGTATGACAGATATGTCCAACCGATTTACCGTTATTTGTACAGCCGCCTTGGGGATGCTCATGCAGCGGAGGATGTCACGTCGCAGACGTTCATGGCGGCCTATGAGGCCCTGCCAAAATACCGCGAACGTGGACAGTTTTCAGCGTGGCTATTCAGAATCGCCCAAAGCAAGATAAATGACCATTTCCGCAGGAACAGGCGCGAGGTTGGGTTGGAGGCGGCAGGGGAACTGTTTGAGCGGGAGGATTCGCTTGGGGCGCTGATCCGTGCTGAAGAGTTGAGCCAGGTCCGATTCCTTATCAAGAAATTAAACCCCGAAGAACAAGACCTGCTTCGGTTGCGTTATGTAGCGGAATTGTCTTTTGGTGAGATCGCGGAATTGCTTGGGAAACGGGAGGATGCCGTGAAGAAATCCGTGTACCGTTTGTTGGAACGATTGAAGGGGCAAATGGAGTAACGATGAGCGACATGAATCCCTCCCCCGAATTTGAAGAGAAGGTGCGCAAGGCGATGGAAGTGCCGGGCGCGAACCCTGAGTTTGTCAATCGATTAAAAAATGAACTGGTACGGAGACCAGTAAAAATGAAACCCAGATTTGTATTGAAACCTGCATGGGCAGTCGCTTTTGCTTTAGTGGTCATTGCGTTGATCGCCAGCGCGCCCGCCGCAGTGAATGCTTTGAAAAAATTATTTGGTTATGTGCCCGGTGTTGGTCTGGTGGATAACAGCGGCGGCATGCGGACCTTGGCCGAACCTGCTTCTGTGACACGGGATGGCGTGACGCTGACCGTAACACAGGCATTGGTCTATGCCGACCACGTGCAGTTGGTATTTGAGGTCAGCGGTATAGCAACGGAAAATGATGGTAATTACGCTTCGGATGCGGCGGAAAACTTTACCGCATTTTGCGGCAGCCCGGATGGCGATGCGAAATTGCGCCTGCCTGACGGCACAATCATTGAGCGTGTTTTTGGCACCGATAAATATCCTGAAAATATTTTTGCGATGAAGCCAGCGTATGAAACGGTCATCCCCGCGGATGTGATAGAAATGACAATGGTGCTCAAGTGCATCCCATGGGCGCGGCTTGGCGCAGTTCCTGAGAATTGGGAAGTGCCTTTGAATCTGGAATATGTTCCCGCTGGCACCACGATCGGTGAGCCGGTGCTGGATGTGACCCCTTCTGCTTCAAGCGCAGCCTCAGATCAAGGATTAAATGTCACGTTGGATAAAGTTGTACCGCAGGATGACCTTTACAGTTTTTACTTCACGATTGCGCCCGAACAGGCGGACGACTCTGTGCTGGCATATTTCCCCGCTTCCGCTTCCATGGTGGATGCGACCGGACAAAAGATCTCTTTGGTTTACATGCATCCTTTCTCCGGCTCACATGATGTGGCCGAACCGTGGGAACTCCAGTCTATCACCAAGCCTGCTTACGGCCCCTACACCCTGGTACTTGATTCTGTTGCGACTTACTACAATGAAGATGGAAGTCATTTCTTCGATGTTGATTTAGGTTCGAATCCGCAAGTGGGGCAGACCTGGGAGATCAACCAAACCTTGAATCTTGCTGGCACGGATGTACGCATCCTTTCAGCGACGATGGCAGAGAGAGACCTATCCATGTGGGGCGGGGCGGCAAATACACAAGGGCTTGTATTCACCTTCGAAGCTGTGGATGGGAAGACACCATTCTCACTGGATATCATGGATCGTGATATTGGCCATATTATGGATGGCTCGATCTTCCCATTCAGCGAGGGTCCGATTAACACTTCAGAACAATATGTGACCGGCCTTTTCTATGAAAAGGGAATTCCCGCTGGGAAATTATCCATCGCCGTCAACGGGCAGACAACGATGACAAACGGTCATTGGGAGTTTCAGTGGGCTTCGCCGGATCAGACGAAGCAGGAGTTGCTCAGCGCTTCGGAACCTATCTCCTCTGTGGCGGGTTCATCTGGCGTGACAGCCGAATTGAGCCGCGTGGTCAAAACCAATGATAGGTATCTATTCTTCGTTCACATGACAATGCCTGAGCAAAACCCAGATTTCAGAGTCGTTGAGCCGGTGGATGTATCGGTAACTGATTCGACCGGTAAAGTTATCAATCTCAACCTGGACGGTCCGCAGGTGTATAGTGCGCGAGCCGATAACCTCTGGCAGTTCAGCACGACAGAGCAAGTTGCCGCCGGTCCGCTCAGACTCGTTGTGGACAAGGCGAAGGTTTACTATTCCAATTTCAACTTTGCAACCCCTCCGCCTGATGATGTATATCAAAATCTCGTCAAGGAAAACTCATTTATTTTCGATGCAGGCACTGATCCGCAAGTCGGTCAAGAGTGGGTGTTGGATCAAGAGTTTGAAACTGGCGGCTATAAAGGGATCGTGAAATCTGTCCGCGCTGTGATGGTTGACTCGAAGATGCTGCCTTTCCCTGAAATTCGATCCGATGCCAGCATAAACAGAGGATATGAGTTCACGGTCGAAGCGGTAGATCCATCCATCCAGTGGAATGTAAGTTTGTTCGTTTCCAAACCCGAAGGCGATCCCGGACTTGCCGACTGCATAGGAGGCATGGATGGAGAAGCAGGTTCCGTAACCACACACATCATGAGCTGCAGAGGGCTTTTCAGTGGAAATTTGCAAGTGGAAATTTCTGAGATCTCGATCTGGCTGAATGAAATTTGGGAAGTGGATTGGGTGATGCCCGATCAGTAGCCCTTCAGCGGGGAACAATTTTCTGGTAAATATCGTTACACCAAGAGACATTCTTGGTGTAACGACTCTAGTTAAAGGAAAAAGCGATGAAAAAATATATTAAGTCTTTGCTTTTGGTAATGATTTTGGGACTTTCTGCCTGCGGACAACAAAGTATCCCACCGCAACAGGATGTCCTCCTCACTCCACCTGCCATTGTTGTTAATGCTTCACGGGAAAACTGTCCTTCCATAGAGGCAGAGGTAGGAATGACCATAGCCTGGGAAAACGTCGACACGGTATCCCTGCCGATAAAGATCGAATTCCTGGATGAAAATGGAAAAGTTACTGATACGGGGCTGTCCGTGATTGACCCCGAAACTGTTTTCTCGACAAGCTTCCCTGAGGCTGGGGTCTATCACGTCTATTGCACTGAAAACGCCGATATGCCTGCAACGATCACAGTGAAATAAAAAAAGAGGCTGAAGAGTTCAACTCTCCAGCCTCTTGATTTAATTCCTACATCACATCTGGCGATTGGATATCCAAAAGCCGCAAGGCATTTTCTATCGTCTGTTTTGCGGCAGATACCAGACTAAGCCGTGAATTCCTTGTGGCTTCATCTTCGGTCAACATCACATTGACTGCGTGATAAAAAGAGTGGAAAGTATTTGCCAGATCGTACGCATACGCCGCCATCACCAGCGGACGGTACTCATTCGCCGCTTGTTCCACCATCTGTGGGAAGCGCGAAATCTGCTCGATCAATTCGATCTCATGCTTGGTCAGTTCATAGTCGAACGAACCTGAAACCTGAGACTTTGAACCTTCAACTTTCAACTTCTTCAGGATCGAATTCGCCCGCACATAGGCATTCTGAATATACGGCCCAGTTCTGCCATCAAAAGATAATGCTTCATTAATATCAAAGACAATATCCTTGTTGTTATCCACCGAAAGCATGGAGTAGGTCAACGCGCCCATGCCGATCTGGTAGGCGATCTTCTCGCGTTCATTAGCAGGGACATCGCCGCTCTTCTCCGATTCAACTGCCAACACCCGCTTCACCGCTTCATCGGCTACATCTTTGAACAGTACCACACGTCCGCGCCGCGCAGACATGGCGCCATCGGGCAGGCTCACGAAACCATAGCCGAGGTGGTAGCACTTTTCAGATTGCGGGAAACCCCACAACTTGAGAATTGCAAACGCCTGTTGCAAATGCAGAGACTGGCGCACATCCACAACATAGATGGAGCGGTCAACGTGATATTGTTCAAACTTCACTTTGGCTAATGCCAAATCTTTGGTTAGGTAAAGGGTCGTACCGTCGCGCCGCAAAATAACATTCGTGCGGTACTTTTCTTTTGTCAGCCCAAGTTTCTCGTCAATCTTCACGATCACCGCGCCGCCGTTCGGGCGTTCATCGGTGGCAATATCTTTTGCGATCAATTCATCCACGATCACTTTGGATGGCTCGTCCACTTCACTTTCGTAGAACCACACATCCATTTTCACGTCGAGCATTTTCAATACTTCGCGCAGTTCTTCCAAACTCCACTCACGGGTCTCGTGCCACAAATTGCGCACGTACTCATCGCCTGCATCCCACTTGCGATACATCTCGCGCCGTTCGGCTTCATACCCTTCACGGATGGCAGTCTCTTCAGGAGTCTCGTTGTCCTTCTTTTCAAGCAGGGCAGTGGCTTCCACATAAAGTTTCGCCAGCCATTGTCCGCGCTCATGCACGCCTTCGGGTTCCTGGCCTTTGTATAACTTATCGTAGATCCACATTACAGTGATGACGCCCAGTCCCAAGTCACCAGGGTACGAGGCGCGGATGGTTTCAAAGCCTGCGAACTCCACCAGCCTTGCAAGCACTTCACCCAGAATCGTATTGCGTGCATGTCCAATATGGAAAGAGTGATGCGTATTTGGCTGCGCATATTCCACCATCACTTTTTCATTTTTCTTCGCACCGCGCCCAAAGTCCACGCCGTTGGCGAGTACTTCGTCCACAACGCGGCGGGCATAGTCAGATGTTTTGAAATAGACATTGAGATAGCCTTTCACCGCTTCAATGTGACTGATCCCATCCACGCTTCCTAATTGACCTTTGACTTGTTCGGCAATTTCCTGAGCCTTTTGCGGCACTGGAAGTTTGCTCCCTTTGCCGAGTTTGGCTTCGTTGGCGGCGGTCTGAAAAAACGACGTGGCAAAACCCCACTCGCCCGAGAAGGGGATGGGTTGCCATTTGAGGTCTGCCAACGCAATATTATTCTGAGTGCAGAAGGCTTTTATTTTTTCTTCAATGAGTTGTTGTTCTTTTTGAAACATGACGAAACGATCCTGTGGATAAGTTCTTTCGATTATATCTGGAGGTCACGCTTTAAGCGTGACTTACTTTTATTTTTCTGAAAGCGTCCGGAGGGTTTTTCAGCCGCTCAATAACTTTTTCAGCACATTCTTCAGTGGTTAATTTGGAGGTGTCCAACAGCAGGTCGTATTGCGTGAATTTGTGAATGACCTGGTATTGCAATCTGGCTTGACCAAGTGTACGGTCTTTGCGGTCACGTTCGCGTTGTTCCAACACTTCCAGCGGACAGGTCAAGCCGATGAGGTAGGCGTTCGTCCCGGCAAATAATTCTGCACATTCATCCACCCAGGTTTTTTCCACAAAGACATGGTCGGCGAGGATGTTGTTCCCGCGCGAAGCGGCAGCGGCAATGGCGTGGTGCATGCCCGAGAATAGAGTCAGCCCCACAGGCCCAGATTGAAGCGCTTTTCCGAGCACCTCATCCCAAAGCGGACGATCAAGGTAGCGCCCCGGCAGCATCCAAATGAATTTGTCGATGCCCATATCCAAATAGGGATCCGGCAATTTCTTTTGCAGAAGTTTCAGCAGGGAGGTTTTGCCAGAGGATGATGTGCCGTTGATGAAGATGACAGTGGACATAAAACAAAAACGGGAGTCTCGCGACTCCCGCTCCGATTCGAGTGCTGTATTACGCGCTCTTTGTGGTCAACGCAGCAAGGGCTTTCATCAAGCGGCTCTTGCGACGCGCAACGGTATTCTTGTGCAACACACCCTTTTCAGCAGCCTTGTCCAGATTGCTGATGGCATTCAGGACGGCTTCTTTGGTCTCGGGGGTGCTGGCGACAAGAGCCTTGCGCGCGGCGTTATCGGCAGTGCGGGCGGCGCCACGGACATTGCGATTACGCAGGCGACGCTTCTCGTTCTGACGATTGCGTTTGATTTGTGATTGAATGTTAGCCAAGGTCTTCCTCCAAAAATTCTTACTTTCTTATAACGGCTCGTTATTTTACATGATGGAGATGTATTTGTAAAGAAAAATCCGCGGGCAATTTTAGGTGGGTATTTTGCCCGCGGATTTTACATTTACGGGGTGCTGGTGGCGGTTGCAGGGGCCGCGTTGATGGGAGTCAGGGTTGCGGTTGGCAACAGGGTACCTGGGCCGGGTGTGATGGGAGTGCTGGTTGGGGGGCGTGTGGCGGTGGGCGTTACCATATTGACCGGGATAACCAATAACTGGCCTGCAGATAGCGCGTTTGCGTTCGTAATGCTGTTTTCCTTCATGATTTCTTCCACGGTGCTGTTGAACAAGGCTGCGATCGCACTGAGAGAATCACCGGGCTTGACGATATATTCGATCTTGGTGCCCCGTGGCAAGTCTGGCGGGACCGGGGTTGCAGTCGGGAGAGGCATGCCGGGGTATGGCAAGAGGATCACCTGCCCGGGAATGATGATCGGGTTGGCAGGGTTGATGCCAATGCCTGTCTCAGCCGAATATGGATTGAGCAAAAAGATCAAGTCGATACCGTTATCGCCAAGGCTGAATTTTTCCACAATCAGGGCGAGGTAATCGTTGTCTTGAACTGTGTATGTAAATGGCGCGGAGAAGGTCGGCGTAAATGTAATTGTGGGTGTCAGCGTCTCTGTAGAAGTGGGTGTGGGGGTACTGGTGCTGGTAGCCGTGTTTGTGACTGTGGGGGTGGGAGTCTCGGTGGCGAAGTAGGAGTTCAGCGCCTGCCCGGGTTGAAGCAGCCAGTAGATGAGCAACCCGAGCCCGCCCAGAACGAGGATGACAGCCAGAATAACCACGATGTTAGGGCCGCTTCGTCTGCGTTTGCGGAAAGAGCCCAGCGAACCGGAGGGTGATGATAACGGAGGTAGATTGGACATAAAATATTTCCTTTTGTACGGCCTTTTTGTCGAATTCCATCTAAAGGGGGTACAAAAATAATTCTACCTGAAAAAAAGAAATCATGTGCCGAAGGTCAAAGGTTGAAAGCTTCGGAAGGTGGCCCTTGCTCTGCACCCTTTGACGATCTCATTTCATGTGATCTTTAAGATATTTCCCGGTATAGGAGCCCTTGACCTTCATCACTTGTTCCGGCGTGCCTTCGGCAATCAACTCGCCGCCGCGATTGCCGCCTTCGGGGCCGAGGTCGATCAGCCAATCGGCGACTTTGATAATGTCGAGGTTGTGCTCAATAATGAGCACCGAGTTGCCCGAATCAACCAGCCGTTGCAGCACCTCGATCAACTTGTGAACATCCGCTGCGTGCAGGCCGACAGAAGGTTCGTCCAATACATACAGGGTGCGCCCTGTGGCCCGGCGTGACAGTTCCTTGGATAATTTTACGCGCTGCGCTTCGCCGCCAGACAGGGTTGTTGCGGGTTGGCCAACGCGTACATAGCCGAGGCCCACTTCCTGCAGCAACTTTAATTTATTCAACATCTGCGGGTAATTCTTGAATTCTTCAAGGGCATGGTCAACGGTCATGTCAAGCACATCTGCGATGGAATACTGATCGCGGAACATCACCTGCAGGGTCTCGCGGTTGAAGCGTTTGCCATGGCAGACATCGCAGGGCACATACACATCCGGCAGGAACTGCATTTCGATGCGTAGTTCGCCCTGTCCCTGACAGGCCTCGCAACGCCCGCCGTGAACGTTGAAGGAGAAGCGCCCAGGCTTGTATCCACGCACCTTGCTTTCGGGGAGTTCCGCGAATAGTTTGCGGATCTCGTCAAACAGTCCGGTATAGGTGCCGGGGTTCGAGCGTGGTGTGCGCCCGATGGGTGACTGGTCAATATTTATGATCTTGTCGAGGTGTTCAATTCCCTCAATGGATTCATGTTCGCCCGATTGTGTGCGTGCGCCCATGAGTTTTGCCGCAAGTTCATTATAGAGAATGTCGCTCATCAGAGTGGATTTGCCAGAACCGGAAACCCCGGTAATGCACACCAGCCTTCCAAGCGGAATGTTGACATTGATGCCTTTGAGATTATTGGCGGTCGCTTTGACGATCTTAAGGGTTTTGCCGTTTCCTTCGCGCCTCTTTTTCGGAACCTCGACCTGTTTCCTGCCAGAGAGATAGAGCCCAGTCAGAGATTTTGGGTGTGCCAGTATCTGCCGGGGCGTGCCTTCTGCAATCACCTGTCCGCCGTGCTCACCGGCGGCCGGGCCAAGATCGATCACCCAGTCCGATTCGCGAATAGTCTCATCATCATGCTCGACAATCAGTACCGTATTGCCAAGGTCGCGCAGCCCCTTGAGGGTTTCCAGCAGGCGTGTATTATCGCGCGGGTGTAGACCGATGGACGGCTCATCCAAAACGTAGAGAACGCCGACGAGACGTGAGCCAACTTGCGTCGCGAGCCGGATGCGTTGAGCTTCCCCGCCGGAAAGCGTCACGGCGGAGCGGTTCAGGGTCAAATAATCCAGGCCGACATTAACAAGGAATGTCAAACGCTCATGGATTTCTTTAATGACCCGCTCGGCAATGGCCTTTTGTTTGCTGGTAAGCGGCGAACCCTTGCTTGCAATCTTTTTCACCCAGTCCAGAGTTTGCAGCACGGGCCATGAGTTGGCTTCAACGATGTTGACCCCGTCTACCGTCACAGCAAGGGCGGCAGGATTAAGGCGTTTTCCTCCGCAGGACGGGCATGGCCGGTCGGACATGAATTCTGATATTTTTTCACGGATGTATTCAGAGTTCGTCTCGCGGTAACGACGTTCCAGGTTTGTGATGACGCCCTCAAACGCGCGTGTGAACTTGAATTCGTTGCCATTCGCATTTTGGTACGTCATCTGGATCTGCTTGTCGCCGGTGCCATAGAGGACGGTCTTTTGTTGTTCTTTTGTCAATTCACCGAACGGTTTATCGAGGTCGATCTTGAACGCTTTGGCAGCATTGACCAGACTCTGCCAGTAGTATCCACCTTCTTCCTTCGGCCCGCTCCACTCCATACTGGAGATCGCCCCATCATTAAGTGAAACGCTGTCGTCTGGGATGATGCGGTTGGGGTCAATTTCCAGCTTCGAACCGAGACCCTGACAATCCGGGCAGGCGCCCTGAGGGGTATTGAAGGAGAAGGTGCGCGGCTCCACTTCCTGTACGGTCGAACCGTGTTCGGGGCATGCGAGATGTTCGGAGAATTGCACATCCTCTTTTTTATCAACCAGACTGACGGTGAGATATCCTTCCCCAAATTTGAGCGCAGTCTCCACCGAGTCTGTGAGGCGGGTGCGCGCGGATCTTTTATCTTCTTTTTCGCCTTCACGCGAAATGACCAGACGGTCCACTACGGCTTCGATGGTGTGCTGTTTATAGCGGTCAAGTTCGATCTCGTCATCGAGCGTGTGGACTGTCCCGTCCACACGGGCGCGGGTAAAACCGGCCTTGCGGATCTCTTCGAAGACCGCCTGATAGGTTCCCTTGCGTCCGCGTACCAGCGGAGAAAGAACGAGAATACGCGTACCCTCGGGTAATTTCTCAATGTGATCCACGATCTCCTGTGCTGATTGCTTGGCCACCTCGCGCCCGCAGGTGGGGCAGTGCGGAATGCCCGCACGCGCGAATAGCAGGCGCATGTAGTCGTATATCTCGGTCACCGTGCCAACTGTGGAACGCGGGTTATGGCTGGTGGATTTTTGGTCGATGGATACGGCAGGGGAGAGACCGTCAATGTAATCCACATCGGGTTTATCCATCTGGCCGATGAACTGGCGCGCATACGCTGACAGTGACTCGACGTAGCGCCTCTGACCTTCAGCGAAGATGGTGTCGAAAGCAAGTGACGATTTGCCCGACCCCGACAACCCGGTAATGACCACCAATTTATCTCGTGGGATTTCAACAGTAATATTCTTCAAATTATGGACGCGAGCGCCCACCACACGAATGAGATCAGATGACATAGGACTCCTGTTTGCAAGGAACGATTATAGCACAGGTGTTCTGGTAGATGAGCAATCTTATATTCAGGAAAAAAATCCCTCCGGCAGTTGAATGTCGGAGGGAGGGAAGATGTTTTTGTGTGGCGGTGGCTACTTAATAGGTGCCTCGCAAAGAGCTGGATAAATCTGGCAAATATCAATCAGAATGATATGGATACCTGGTGTTGGAACCGGTGAGTTATCATCCGGGGGCTGAACTCCCGCAACCGGGCAGCCCAGGGGCTCCAGGCCGGTTGCTTTGAAACCTACGGGGACCCGGCAGGAATTGTCGATACCAGCAACGCTCTTGATCGGGTATTGGCTGTTTTGTTTGTCGGGTGAACCTGCTGTTTCTTCTGTGGTTGTATCGTGTAAATTGAACTTTGTCGTGTCAAATGGGCTATCGCTGGCCCAGACAGACCACATGAAGGCGGGCACAGATGGGAAGATGACCTTGTTGAATGCGATCTGAATGGCTGGGGTGTCGCCGTTCACAAACCTGACCCACCCAAGATCGGGATTCGCACCAACGCCGCTATCAAACAGGAGTTTGTCGTAGCCGTCTCCCGTGTAATTGTTGTCGCTTTTCTTGGGGTTATCTCCGCCAACGTCTCCGTTATTATCCCCGAAAATTTGGACGCCGTCCGTTGACCACTCGCTTCCAAAAGATGGGTTGGCAATGATCAACAACTCGCCGCGCCCGTCAATGTTCCCGTCCAACTCGATGGCATAGTGGCCACTGGGAGGTTGGCCGGCATTGGCAAGTCCGGCGAGGTTCAAGGTCACATAAAAGAAATTATCGTCTTCGCCGATGGAAAAGTTGACAATATCGATCTCCGGTAGATAGCTGCCCATCTCAGTGGTGAAAGGTCGCTCAAACCGATTGTGAATAAAATCGTCACCGAATTTCACATCGCGGTTTTCAAAGGAGGTGATTTCGTCGTTGTCCGAAGCATTGCCAATGGTTTGGGTAGGCTCGGATGGAATGGTGGTGTGGACGATTTGCGCCGCCGTGGGTTCAATCGCCACAGGTTCGATGGTTGGCGCTTCTGTTGGGGCGGGCACATCCACCTTGGGCTCGGGCGTTGCTCCAAAGCTGCAGGCAGAAAGTGCAAATACTATGAATAGAACTGAGAACTTAAAAATACCGGTTTTCATAAAATCTCCTTGGAAATTTTTTACTTCTGCAATGGTAGACGATTTGGGGGAATTTAGAAATCACCCTTTTGCGGCATGACTTTAGTATGATGCATCTCTCCCTTAAGCAATCCGAATAATTTTGAGAGCACGTCAGCTTCTTATTTTTCTGTATGTAAAAAATGCTTTTATGGCCGGCAAATAGGCGCATGTTATACTCGGTGTAACTTCTTAAATCCGGCGGTGTTATCTCCTTCAAATCCGCCGGTAAGGTTTTCACTTTGTCGGAACTGGAATACAACGAAGAGGAAGTACTTGCCCGTGCTTCACAGGGCGACCGGGAGGCTTTTGGTCAGCTCTACGAGCATTATGTGGAGCGTATCTTCAACTATGTGTATTACCGCACGGGGAATGCGCACGATGCCGAAGACCTGACGGCGCGTGTTTTCCAGCGGGCAATGAACCATATTGTGAAGTATACAGATCGTGGCGTCCCTTTCTCGGCCTGGCTGTACCGTATCGCTCACAACCTGGTGGCCAACTGGCACCGCGATCGCAGCCGCAAGCAGGAGATCCCACTGGATGATCTGCCAATCCTGCCAACAAAGGGCGATCACCCCGAACGGAACCTCGTGTATTCCCAGGAGCAGGAGACCCTTTTGCGGATGATCCGCAAACTGCCTCCCGAACGTCAAAACCTGCTCATCCTCAAATTCGTCGAGAACATGTCCAATGCCGAGATCGGCAAGATCATGGGTCGAAGCGAAGGGGCTGTGAAGAGCCTTTATCATCGCACTCTTCTGGCTTTACGAGACCAACTGGAGGATCAAAACCTAAATCTCGAAGGAGAATAACATGCTACGAATTGTGACCGACGGCGCTGTGGACCTGCCCGCTGACTGGTATCAGCAATATGATATCCAGCGCATCCCGATCAACATTCATTTCGGTGAGGAAAAGACATTCATCCAGGATGAAGAACTCGACCTGAACGGGTTCTACAAACTGGTGGATAGCAAAAGCCTCCCGCATCCCAAGACTTCGCAGCCCTCTCCGCATCAGTTCGTGGAATTTTATAAAAAGATCGCCCAGCCCGGGGATACCATCCTCTCCATTCATATCACCAGCAAACTTTCCGGAACGTACGCCTCTTCGGTGACAGCTGCACAGGAACTCAAGGGCACCTACAACGTGGTTCCCGTGGATACTCTGTGCGGTTCGATGGGCACCGCCTTCATGTGCCGTTCTGCACGGATGATGGAAAAAGCCGGAAAAAGCGTGGATGAGATCGTAAAGTTTATTGAAAGTGTTCGCGGCCAGACCCAGGTTATCCTGACCCTCGACACCCTTGAATATGCCCGTCGAAGCGGGCGTGTAGGAACCCTTTCCGCAGCGCTTGCCTCCATGCTAAATGTGAAGCCTTTGGCCCTCTTGAAAGATGGCCTAGTCGAAATGGTTGATCGTGTCCGCACCCGCAAGGCGGCCATTGAACGCGTCCTGGAAATGGGCAAGACCGCTATTGGCGACCGCCCTGCTTATATCGGCGTTGTTCATGCCAACGATTTGGCCTCCGGTCAGATGTTGTTGGAAGAGGCGAAGAAGCATTTCAACATCAAAGAATCATTCCTGACCGACTTGTCCATTTCGCTCGCCATCAATTTTGGTCCCGGCACAGTGGGGCTTATCCTTTATCCTGCAGAATAGTGAAATCGTATGACCCAGCCAGAAAATAACCCATCTCCCGAATCTGAACTCCTCTCCCTCGAATCGCATCTTGCGCGGACCTTGAAGCCGGTGTCGCCTTCGAACGACCTTGTGCAACGCCTGCGCGGACGAATCCAAATGCCAACGCGCAGAGAGATTACCTTGCGCCTGACGGACTGGCGCAGGTTGTTTGTGGTGTTTGGCGGTGTGCTCTCTGGCATGGTTATGCTTTTGACCTTGGCGCGCGCCTTGTATTACATCTTTGGTCGTCGAAGTGCCGTGTAGATTCTGAATTAAAAAACTAACCCCCAGTCTATTCGCTGGGGGTTAGTTTTTTAACAACCACTCACATAGAACGCGGGATTCTGCCACCAGGTCAGCATCGACGGGAAGATTGAATTCTTCGGTGACGCGTAAAGTCAAATGGTCCGTGACCCGTTGCAGGTCCGGGGGGAGAAGCGCAGATTCCTTGAGGTGGTTCAATAAATCGTACGCGCTTCCGTTTTTCGAGCCAAGCCCATGGCGATGGTTATAATTCCGAATCGCGATCCCCGCCGCGCGGCGGGCGCAAACCCTGGCCTGGCCTTCGTTACCGGCCAGGCGGGCCTGTTCGGCCTTGTTAAATTCCCGTTCCATTTCGAGCGAAAGAGTATCCATGCGTGGGATTATAATTCCTCAAAATCTTTTGGAGGCAGTCCATGAAATTGAAATTGTTCAACTTGCTTGTTTTGCTTGTTGTTGTAAGTTTAGCCGTCTCTGCCTGTGGCGGAGTGGAGCCTTTGACCCAGGCGACCGAAGCCCCGGTTACGGAGGTTGAAGTTACCGAAGCTCCTGCCGTGGATATGGCCATGGCGGGCGATGGCCCCACCGTGGTAAGCGGCCAGGTCAATTACAGCAATCTGTTCTTCACCATGGGCGTGGCTGAGCCAGTTATTATTCTGGAAGATCAGGGTGGCTTTGTGGCGCGTGACCGCAAGTTTGTCATCCCGGTAGAGTCGCAAGTCCTCGCCCAGATTACCTCTGATTTTTACACTTCTCCTTTTACTTATAGCCTGACTCTGCCAGCGCAGCCCAAGGGGACGTTGAACGATGTAGACCATGACGGCGTCGAGGATACCGGTGTGATGGTCTTCGCCGTTGCCTATTGGACGAATACCTGGGGTGACCCGTATCTGGAACGCCGTGATCAGTACGGTGGCGGCTGGTCTGGTGCATATGCTTCTACAAAAGTAAGCGATGCCAGCGATATGTTCCTTGAAGTCTACGGCGGCAAGTATCTGGTCTTTGCGCCGGATGCAAAGCAACAATTCCCTTCCGGGTTTGGCGATGACAAGAAATTATTCACCGATGACGACCCATTGATGAATCTACCCGCAGGCTGGTCGATGATCGACCTGGATCAGTCGCCCTTCGCTGTTGATCGGTCTGCCTCCCCGATCATTGATCTCTACGAACCGGAAAGCAGCGCGCTCGATGATTTTTCGGCCATGCCTTACACTGAAGCCTTCGACGCAATGCTGGAGAAATTCCGCAAGGAATATGCGTTTACAGAATACAAGGGTATTGATTGGGATGCCCGGGAGAAGGAATTCCGACCGCGTTTTGAGGAAGCCGAAAAGAACAAGGATGCGCATGCCTATGCCCTGGCGTTGCGCGATTTTATCTGGTCAATCCCTGATATCCATGTTGATATGGATACCAGCGCCCTCAATGATGACTTCATTGCAGACATTACGGGTGGCATTGGCCTGACTTTGGGTGAGACCAGCGACGGCAAGATCGTAGCTCGCTATGTGACTGCCGGAAGTCCTGCTGCTGAGGCGGGTATTGAGTTTGGCGCAGAGATCACCTCCCTTGATTCTCGGCCAATTGGTGATGTTGTATCTGCTGTTGTGCCCTGGTCTTCGCCATTCAGTAATTTAGAGGGCAAGCGTTTGCAGCAATTGCGTTATGCCACCCGCTTCAAACTGGAAAAAGGCCAGGTGGATGTAACCTTTGTAAACCCGGGCAAGAACGAAAAATCTGTCACCCTTGCGGTGGTTGAAGAGCGTGATAGTTTCAGCATAACCTCCTTTGCTGCAGGCGAACCCGAGACGGCCCTGCCGGTGGAATACGAGATTCTCCCTAGTGGATATGGTTACATTAAGATTAGTAGTTTTTCTGACAATGAAGTACTGACCATCCAAATTTGGGAATATGCCTTGCAGTATTTCATTCAAAATGAAGTTCCTGGTGTAATTCTGGATATGCGTCATAATGGGGGAGGCAGCAGCTGGCTTGCTGACCAGATGGCGGCGTATTTCTTTGACAAGGAAACCGTTGCCGGAAAAGGCTCCTCGTATGACGAGGTTACCGGTGAGTTTTACCTCGACCCGGCCAGCGAATCCCTGATGATTCCCCCGCGTGCCGACTTGCAGTTTACTGGGCCGGTCGTGGTGATGGTGGGCCCGGCCTGCGTCAGTGCTTGTGAGTTCTTCTCTTACGCCATGACCATCAATGATCGTTCCACGGTGGTGGGACAATACCCGTCCGCGGGAGGTGGTGGTGGCATACAAGCCTTTATGATGCCGGAGAATACCTACGTTCAAATGACCGTTGCCCGCGGCCTTGACCCGGATGGAAATATCCACATTGAGGGCGATGGTGTGGTGCCCGATGTGCGCGTGCCTGTAACCGTGGAGAACTTCCAGAGGGAACTGAATGGGGAAGATGTCATTCTGGATGCGGCAGTAAAGGTTGTCAGTCAGCCTAAAGGCGCAGGCATCACCCCATCTGCGCCGCCCAAGGTTGCGTCTGTGAGTGAAGCAGAATCTGCTTTTTCATCCGGCGCAAGTTTTATCGATGAGAAAGCCCGTGAGCAGTACGCCGCTGAAGAATTGGCGTTGCCCGGCGTATTTGCCTACACCATTCCGCTTGCCAAGTCGCAGACTTTGATCTGGGCCTATTACTGGTGTACGACCACTACGGATATTCTCAAGCAGAACTTCAGCCAGATCAACGTCAAGTTCACCTTGAATGGCGAAGAAGTGCCGCTTGATCAGTTTGCGGTGACAGAACTCGAATCAGGTGGAAACCAGTGCCGTATTGTGTACACCGCCCTCTCCGACTGGCAGCCCGGCGAGCATCATTTGGTCACGGCGGTGACCTTCAAGACTCCCATCAACGATGGCATGGGCGATTACCCGGCTGGAGATTACGTCTCTGAATATAATGTATATGTGGCCCCATAATTAATTCAAGGTTTAAGCGAACATCCCGCAGAAAACTCTGCGGGATGTTTTTTTATTCAACGAAACGATATTTGATCAATGCCCAGACCGCCTCGAAGGCATCGTGCAATTTGATCTTCTTGCCCTGAGAATAATCGCGTGGATTAAAGGTGATTGGAACCTCGAAGATACGGTATTTGCGCTTCAAGATCTTGGCGGTGAACTCCGGCTCAAAATTGAAACTGTTGGCGCGAATGACCATTCCCTGAATCACCTCGCGGCGGAAGACCTTGTAACCGGTCTCCATATCCGTAAGGATGGTATCGTAAAGGATATTGGTCATCAGCGTCAGCAACTGGTTGGCGAGCATATGCCAGAACATGGTCACGCGATGAGCCCGGCCAAGGAAGCGCGAACCATAGACCACGTCCGCGAGGCCTTCTTCGATGGGTTTGAGCAGTTCCGGGTAGTCGCGCGGGTCATATTCCAGGTCGGCATCTTGAATCAACAATACTTCGCCGGTTGCCGCATTCATTCCGGTGCGGACCGCCGCGCCCTTGCCTTGATTTTTCTCGTGCAAGATGACACGCACACCGTTTTTGCCGTCAAGGGTTTTCAAGACATCGCGCGTACCATCCTTGGAGCCGTCGTCCACGCAGACAATTTCGGCTACCATGTTGGTGTCTTGGACACGCTTCAAAATGGTCTTTATACTTTCAACTTCGTTGTAAATGGGAATAATAACGGATAGTTTCATGGCGGGTGGATTATAAACGAAAAGCAGTATAATCAACGCCTGAAGAAATTATTTAATTCATGAATTGGTGGTAACAATGACGAAACAAACGGGTCAAATACCCAGCCCGGCGGCGGGCGGGTTTACTCCTCCGCCCATTAACAACCTTGATGATACCGGCCTGTCTCCTTTGTGGCTGCAAGACCTGATCTTGAAAGTTCTGTATTTCCGAGGTTACCTGACTGGCTTTCGCATTGCAGAGGAAATCACCCTGCCTTTCGCCGGGGTGACCGACCAGTTGCTTGTGACCCTTAAGCAGGAAAAATTGATCGAGGTTAAATCTTCTCAAGGCGGGTTGGGGGAGGGCGCCTATACTTATGGCATTACCAGCGCAGGCATCCTGCGTGCGCGTGAGGCCCTGGAGCGCAGCCAATATGCAGGGCCTGCCCCGGTTCCATTTGAGGTTTATAACGAATCCATCCGCCGTCAGAAAAGCGGGCGATTGACCGTCACCTCGCGCACGATGCGTCAGATCCTTTCGCAGTTGGTTATTTCCGAATCCACCTTTCAGCGCCTCGGCCCTGCCTTGAACTCAGGTACTTCCATTTTTATGTATGGCCCGCCCGGCAACGGCAAGACGAGCATCGCGCGGTCATTCGGGAATCTGGTCCTTAGCCAGAACATGTATATCCCTTATGCTCTGTATCTGGATGGGCAGGTAATAAAGGTATATGATGCCGTCAGCCATACCCTTGCGCCTGAATCAGAGTCAAACACAAACGCCACCAGCACCCTTCGCTCCAACACCCGCCGCGACCCGCGCTGGGTACGGATTCGCCGCCCGTTCATCGTTGTGGGTGGTGAATTGACCCTTGAAGGCCTCGACCTGGTGTTTGATGACACTACCAAATTCTACGAAGCGCCATTTCAAGTAAAGGCCAACGGCGGCATCCTTCTCATCGACGACTTCGGCCGCCAGCAGGTCCGCCCGCGTGACCTGCTCAATCGCTGGATTGTTCCACTGGAAAACCGGTTGGACTACCTGCGCCTGCACACAGGCCGCAAGGTGGAAGTGCCTTTCGATGTATTGATCATATTCTCCACCAACCTGCCGCCGAAAGACCTTGTGGACGAGGCCTTCCTGCGCCGCCTGCGTCACAAGGTGGAGATTGGCGATCCAACCTTTGAGGAGTACCGTGAGATCTTCAAACGTGTCGCCCAGGACCGCCGCATCGAATATAACGATCAGGGCCTGGCTTATCTTTTGCAGGAATGGTACATCAAACGCAATCGCAAACTCCGCGCATCCCACCCGCGCGATTTGTGCGACCAGATCCTTGATATCTCCTCCTATCTTGCTGTGCAACCCTCCATGTCACGCGAGATGATCGACCGCGCGGCCAAAGCTTACTTTGTGGATATTTAGCCCGAACGTTTTTTTCGTTTCCGCCTCTTTCTGCCCCCGGACCTGATACCCATGCTTGAAACATTTCCCCGCCCCCTGCTTCTTGCCCATCGCGGCGACCTGACGAACGCTCCTGAAAATACCCTGCCTGCCTTCTCTCAAGCCATTCAAAAAGGAGCAGACGGTGTAGAGTTGGATGCCAAGCTGACCGTTGATGGACATGTTATTGTCATTCATGACCCCACTGTAGATCGTACCACCAATGGCAACGGCAAAGTGGCTTCTTATAACCTTGAAACCATTCGGAAATTGGATGCAGGCGCCTGGTTCGACGCGAAGTATGCCGGGACTCAGGTTCCTTTGCTGGGAGAAGTGTTTGAAGCCGTTGGCCGTGATCGCATGATCAACATTGAACTGACCAACTACTCCACCCCGCGCGACGGCCTGACGCAAAAGGTTTGCGAACTCATCAAACGCCATAACAACCAAAGCCAGATCATTTTTTCTTCATTCTTCCCGTCCAACTTGAAGATCGCTGCGCAGCTCCTGCCGGATGTCCCGCGCGGTTTGCTGGCCATGCCTGGCTTGCTGGGCTTATGGGCGCGTTCGTTCGGGTTTATGTTTGGCGATTATCAGGCGTCACATCCGCATATCTCCAATGTCAGCCGCGAACAAATGGCCCGCGCGCACCGCATCAGACGCCGTATCCATGTATGGACTGCGAATACCCCTGAGGAAGTGACCCGCCTCAGAGATTGGGGCGCGGATGGCATCTTTACCGACGATCCTGCTACGGCGGTCAAAGCCCTTGGGAGGGGTGGGTGAATCTTCCCGCATGTCAGGATCAGGCCCAATACAGATTGGAAGCGAACTCGACGCCGTTCCTTGAACGACGTCAGTTTTGTCTTAATTCCGAGTTGTGATATAAGAGGGGACGATGCGTTTCGTTCGATTTACCCTGCTTTTCATATTTTTATTTTCACTTTTCCCCATCCCCGCACAGGCACAGACATCCACGCCGCCTGCTTCGATCCAGCTTTTAGTGGATGCGATGACACCGGAGGAGCGGGTTGGCCAGTTGTTTTTGGTTGCCTTCACCGGCACTGATACGGGCCCGGAAACCCAGATCTACGATCTCATTACACGCCATCATATTGGGGGCGTGATCTTGATGTCTTCGAACAACAACTTTACAGATGTGGACACCCTGTCTGGAACCCGCCTGCTCATTAATAATTTGCAGCAAACGGAATGGGATGCTTCTCTCGGATTTACAAACGATCAGCCTTCCGTGGTTCAGACGGAACGGCCTGAATATGCGCCGCTTTTTATTGGGATTGCCCAGGAGGGAGATGGATACCCCACGGATCAGATTCTCAATGGCCTGACCCCGCTTCCCAGTGAAATGGCGGTAGGTGCAACCTGGAATCCGAAATTCGCCGGTGATGTGGCAGAAGTACGCGGGCGTGAACTGGCTGCGCTCGGATTTAACCTTTTTATGGGTCCTTCGCTGGATGTAATGGATGCGCCATCTGGTTCTGGCAGCGATCTGGGAACGCGCGTCTATGGCGGAGACCCGTTTTGGGTCGGGGCCATGGGCAGTGCTTTTGTGGAGGGGTTGCACCGTGGCAGCGAAGGGAAACTGCTCGTTGTTGCAAAACACTTTCCGGGTGTGGGGGGCGCCGACCGTTTGCCGGAGGACGAAGTCTCGACTGTTCGAAAATCACTCGAGCAGCTCAAGCAGATCGAATTGGCGCCTTTCTTTTCAGTGACAGGGAATGCCCTCTCTCCCGAGGCTGCCGTGGATGGTCTGCTGGTATCGCATATTCGCTATCAGGGATTTCAAGGCAACATCCGCGCCGCTACACGGCCCATCAGCTTTGACCCACAGGCGCTGACGCAGATCCTTGCGCTGCCTCAATTCTCCGGCTGGTATGGAAGTGGCGGCTTGCTTTTCAGCGATAATATTGGCGCAAATTCTGTCCGCGAATTTTATGCCACCGGCGGGGGCCAGTTTTCGGCGCGGAATGCTGCGCGGGATGCCTTTCTAGCCGGGAACGACGTTTTGTACCTTGGTAACATCAAGTCAGATGACGCGCCGGATACATATACCACTGTCATTCGTATCCTGGATTTTTTTACTCAGAAGTATCGCGAAGACACGGCCTTTGCCCAACGTGTGGATGCATCTGTTGCGCGGATTTTGACAGCAAAACTTGGATTGTACGAAAGTTTTAGCATATCCCGGGTGAGCGTCCCTGAGTTTGCGCAGGGCGACCTGGGCGCGGCTACGGGCGTTACCTTTGAAGTGGCCCGCAATTCAGCAACCCTTGTCAGCCCCGATCAGGCCGACCTGACATCACTGTTGCCACTTCCGCCTCAGCCGAATGACCGACTTGTCTTCATTACAGATACGGCCACTGTGAGCCAATGTACGGACTGCCAGCCCCAGCCGACGCTTGGTGTGGATGCCCTTGAAAATGCCATCCTGCAGTTATATGGTCCGCAGAGCGGAAATCAGGTGGAGGAGTTCAGGCTGGCTTCTTATTCGCTTGAGAATCTGCAAGCCATGTTGGATACACCCGACGATAATAAATTCATATCCGACGACCTGGATTTTGCTGATTGGGTCATACTTTCGATCACCGATAATTCAAGCGGGCAGGCTGCGCTGATCAGCCGGTTTTTGCGCGAACGACCAGACCTTGTCTTGAACAAGCATGTCATCATGTTTTCATTCGGTGCGCCTTATTATTTTGACACAACCACCCTTTCCAAATTCACTGCATACTACGCTTTATATAGCAAACAGGCCCAGTTTGTGGATGTGGCGGTGCGCCTGCTCTTTCAGGAGATGACCGCCACCGGCTCCTCACCGGTATCCATCCCGGCGGTGGGATATGACTTAATCTCCATCATGTCCCCGGACCCTGACCAGATCATCCCGATCTTTCTGGACCTGGCGCCTGCGCCCATCACCCCCGGCCCTGATCTTACACCTGAGCCGACTCCCATTCCACTCTTCCAGATCGGCGATACGATTGCCATTCGAACCGGCGCGATCCAGGATCGTAATGGGCACCCCGTTCCGGATGGGACGGTGGTCCAATTCTCAATGGTAGTGACCGGTGAAGGCGGCGGCATCCTGCAACAGGTGATATCTGTCACCACCCAGGGTGTGGCGCGTGCTTCTTTTGGATTGGATAAGCCCGGTTTGTTGGAGATCCGTGTTTCGAGCGAACCGGCAGTCATTTCTGAAGTTGTGCAATTGGATGTATCTCAATCCGGGCCGGTGGCTGTGACCGTGGTTGTCCCCGAATTGACGCAGGTAATTGAGCCAACCCCGCAAACCACTGCGGTGGTCGAAGAAAATGATTACATTACGCCTGAAGGCTTTCCGCGCCTGACAGCCTGGTTGATGTCCATATTGGTGACGGTGTTTATAGGGTTGTTGGCTTTCATAGCAGCCTCGCGGTTGATGCAGCGTAAGTCTGCCTGGCGGGTGACCTTGGGCATCTTATTAGGTGGCTTGCTGGCGTACAACATGCTGGCTTTTGGTTTGTTTGGGATTCCCGTTATTCTGACGGATGCGGGCCTTTCCGGCGTGGTTCGATTTACCATTGTGGGAACGCTTTTTGGTTTTATGGGCGGGTGGGTTTGGTCCCGGTTTTGGGAATAGTACTATTCGTGCAATTTGACTTTTCTTGAAAAGTGATATATTCCCTTCCATCTTCAGGTTAGGAGAATACTTGTGGAATCCCATAACAAGAATAAAGAGAAACAGCCGCCCATTTTATTCGACAAGACTCAGGCGATCATCAAGGCCTTGAACAAAAAACTCGGTGGCACCCTGGTTACTTATTACAACAACCCGCGCGGAAGCATCTGCCACGACGATGTGCTGGCGTTGTTCGAACTGCTTGAGAAGATCGGCAGCCAAAAGAAGATCTACCTTTTTATTAAATCCAGCGGCGGCAACGGACAGGCGTCATTACGCATCGTCAATTTGTTGCGGCAATACTGCGATGAAGTCATCGCAGTCATCCCATTGGAATGCGCCTCGGCAGCCACCATGGTCACACTGGGCGCGAATGAGATTCACATGGGGCCGATGGCCTACCTGACCCCAGTGGACACCTCCCTGACGCATGCCCTCTCTCCCATTGACCGCGACAATGATCGTGTCAGTGTATCGCTGGACGAGTTGACCCGTGTCGTCAGGTTGTGGCAGTCTCAAAAGTCTGACCAGAGCGAAAATCCTTACCAGCAATTATTTCAATATGTGCATCCGCTTGTAATTGGCGCGGTGGATCGGGCAGAGTCCCTCTCGATTATGTTGTGCAAGGAATTGCTGGCGTATCATATCAAGAGCGAGCAGGCACAAGACCGCATTGCAAATGCCCTGAACGAGAAATACCCGTCGCATGGATATCCAATTTTGATGGAGGAAGCGAAGCGCATTGGGTTGAAGGTCAGGCAACTGACTCCGGAGATCAACTCGCTGCTGCTTGAACTTAACGAGTTGTATAGCGAAATGGGCCAGCGCGCCACCACCGACTTTGACGATACCCATGCCCATGGCAATGAGATCCTCAATATCTGGGAATCCACCGATGTGCTGGTTTATTATCAACAGGATAAAGACTGGTTCTATCGAACAGAAGAACGCCGCTGGATATCGCTCAACGATTACAGCAGCTGGCGGCGGTTGATCAAAGTGGGTGGAAAGGTGGAAAAATCCACACTGCATATTGCCTGAATTTTAAGGTGCAGTCTGAAGGACTGCACCTTTTTATTGAATAAAAACCATCTTTGCAAAACCTTTGCAAAAACTGTGCATGTATGTTACAATGAGATTATCGATCTAAAAATTCCGTCCCTTCAGGCAGGCGCGGAATTTATTTCATAAACAAGGAACTCATGGCAAACATTTCTCACCTCAAGTTCAATGACCTTGCCCCAGACGTGGAACTTTTTGATGCAGGCGGAAAGCCCGTACAACTTTCCACCTTTTGGAAGAAAGGCGTATTGCTTTTAGCCTTTACCCGCCATTTTGGATGCCCCCAGTGTAAGGAAATGGTGGATCAGTTGATTGCTGCGCATTCTGCCCTGACTGAAAGGGGGCTGCACCTTGCAATTGTTTCCCACGCCTCGGCCGAATCTGCCAGGGCTTTTTGTGATACTCGCGCACCTGGAGCCACATGTCTTGCCGACCCAACCAGAAGCGCATATCAGGCCTACGGATTGTTTCAAGGTACCCCCTGGCAGACGTTGCTCTCCCCGCGCATCTGGTCATCCAACCGCCGCTTGGCGCGTGAAAAAGGATATAAGCCCGAACTTCCACCTGCCGGGCAGGATGCGTACCAAATGTCTGGCACCTTCATCATCGGCATGGACGGGCGCATTCGCCTGCCCTACTACTATGAAGATATTGCCGATCATCCGCCTGTGGACCTGCTCCTGCATGGCATCATGGGCGTCGATTGGAACAAGCCCTTTGATACAAAACCTGTGGTGTAACTTTTTGAAAGTATGTCTATGAAAAATATATTTTTGGCAACTTATCTTGCATTGAAGGAAGTCATCCGCAACCGCGGGCGTTTCTTCCTGGTGGCATTGGTGATTGCGCTGATCACCTTGCTGGTATTGTTCATCGCCGCGCTGGGGGAAGGCCTGGCCAACGGCAACCGCCAATATGTGGCAAACCTGGATGCGCAATTAGTCGTCTTTCTCGAGAAGTCTGATTACATCATTTCATCCAGCCGGTTGGATACGAATACCGCCCGCGCCATTCGCCGTGTCGAGGGCGTGGAGGATGCGGGCGCGATCTATACCTCTTCCACAGAGATCGTATCTTTGGATGAGCCGCTTAAGGTTTCCATGCTTGGCGCGGAGCCCGGCAGGCCCGGCATGCCGCCCATTTTGGAGGGGCGGGAATTTCGTTCAGGCGAAGCGCGCGAGGCGGTGATCGACCGTAATGTCGCTCTCCGCAGCGGCATTCAGATCGGGGACCTGATTCAGATCCGCTCTACACAGGGGACCACGGACGAGTTCTTCGACCTCAAGGTCGTCGGCTTGGTGGAAGGACAATCCTATTTCTTCCAGCCGACCATCTTCGTCCCGGCAGCGACGTGGGAAAAAGTGCGGCCCCAGTCCGAGTCGGAATTAAATAGCGATACGCCCTATCCCAATATTGTGGCGGTGAAGTTGAGTGACCCAACCCAGATTGAGGATATGAAAGCGCGTTTGTTGGAGCGTGTCCCCAATATCGAAGTAACCGATATTCAGACAACCATCAACAACATTCCCGGTTACTCTGCCCAGCAGGGCACAGTGCAGGCGCAGGGATTTTTCACCCTGCTTATCGGTATTCTGGTGATTGGCGGCTTCTTCCAAATTCAAATTTTGCAGAAGGTTCCGCAGATCGGCGTGCTGAAAGCCATCGGCTCCTCCAATGGCATGGTCGGACTTTCGGCGGTGATTCAGATCATTATTGTGACCGCTCTCGGTGTAGGGATCGGAGGCGGGTTGACCTATCTGTTCTCGCTTGGTTTCCCTCCCACCATTCCGCTGGTGTTCAATGGCACACGCTCCCTCGTCGCCGTGTTGCTTCTGCTGGCCATTGGTCCCGCAGGGGGAATGGTCTCCATCATTTATGCTGTTCGAATTGAGCCGCTGAAAGCGCTCAGGCTTGGGTAGGAATCATGAATACGATTGCTCTTGAAGTTCGCGACCTTGTAAAAACGTTCTCGCTGGATGGTGCGACCATCACCGCGGTGGATCATGTTTCTTTTCAAGTGAAGGCGGGTGAGTTTGTGGCGCTTGTAGGGCCGAGCGGTTCTGGCAAAACCACGCTGCTATCCATTCTGGCGGCCTTGCTTTCGCCCACCAGCGGGCAGGTGCTGATCGACGGCCAGGATCTGGCGAAGATGAATGAAAAGCAGCGCGTCAAACTGCGCCGCGAAAAGATCGGTTTTACTTTCCAGTCGAACAACCTGATCCCATTTTTGTCCGCCCGCGAAAATGTTGAATATATGCTGCGGTTAAATGGTGTCATGAACCGTGCTAACCGTTTACGCTCTGATGAATTACTGGCGCGGCTTGGCCTGGCAGACCGCTTGCATAACCTGCCCGCCCAAATGTCCGGCGGACAGCAGCAGCGTGTGGCTATTGCGCGCGCGTTGATTCATAACCCCGCAGTGGTATTGGCCGATGAACCCACCGCTTCGCTTGATACGGAACGTGCTTTTCAGGTGGTCGAAACATTTGCCCACCTTATCCATGAGAACGAGCGTGCAGGCGTCATCGTGACCCATGACCTGCGCATGTGCCAGTATGTGGACCGTGTCTTGCAGATGCGCGATGGCAAACTGGTGCGCGTGGTGGAAGACCGCAATGAGATTCTGAAACTTGCCGGAGCGGCCGTCCATTAATTCAGCCCTAAACAAAAAAGGTATCCCATACGGGATACCTTTTTTGTTGGTAGCCTTTCCTGCTTAGGCGGTTTCGAGGTACTTGGTGATCTCGAAGTCCGTCACGCGCAGACGGAACTCATCCCACTCTTCCCATTTTGCACGCAAATAGGCTTCGAAGAGATAGTCACCCAATGCGGATTTGAGCACATCATTCTTCTCCAGTTCGCTCAGAGATTCTGCCAGCGAACCGGGCAGTTCGGTCACGCCCAACTTGGTGCGCTCTGCCTTGTCGAGGTGATAGAGATTGATGTTGTTCAAAGGCTTGGAAGCCTGCATATTCTTTTCAATGCCATCAAGGGCGGCGGCCAGCATGACAGTGAACGCCAGATACGGGTTGGATGACGGGTCGGGGAAGCGCAATTCAGCGCGGACGGCTTTATCGCGGCCTTCGGTGTAGCGCGGAATGCGGATCAAGGCCGAGCGGTTCTGCTGCGCCCAACCGATATATACCGGCGCTTCATAGCCGGGCACAAGGCGTTTGTAGGAGTTCACGGTCGGGGCGACCACACCTGCGAGGGCGCGCGCATGGTGCAACTGACCGGCAATGAAGGAATAGGCCAGTGGCGAAAGGTGCGCGGCATCCTTTGCATCGAAGAACAGGTTTTGGCCGGTCTTGGTGTCGAACAGGGATTGATGGCAGTGCATCCCGGAACCGTTGATGCCATAGACCGGCTTGGGCATAAAGGAGGCCACCAGCCCGTGCTGGGCGGCGATCGCTTTCACAGTGTATTTCAAGGTCAGGACGTTATCGGCAGCCTTGAGCGCGTCCGCGAAGCGGAAGTCAATCTCGTGCTGGCCGAGCGCCACTTCATGATGTCCCACTTCCACATCAAGGCCCATCTGGTCGAGGGCATCCATCAACGCCGTGCGGACAACCACGGCTTCATCGAAGGATGAGAAATCAAAATAACCGCCCGTATCGTGTGGCACAGGATGAACGCCATTGCTGCCGTCATTGCCCTTGAAGAGAAAGAACTCCGGCTCGGGGCCGATGTTGTACTTCCAATTCTTGTCTGCGATCTTCTTGAGCATGCGCTTCAACGCGCCGCGCGGATCGCCTTCAAACGGCTCGCCGCCCGGAGTGTAAATGTCGCAGAACACGCGCGCCCGGCGGGAGTCGGGCGAAGACCACGGCAGCACTACATAGGTTTCGGGGTCAACTTTCAGGCGCATATCGCTTTCCTGAATGCGCGCAAAGCCTTCCACCGAAGAGCCATCGAACCAGGCGCCATCCTCCAACACGCCATCAAGGTGGCGGATGGGCATATCCACACTTTTGACAGCCCCCATGACATCTGTGAATTGGAGCGAAAGGAATTTGACATTATCTTCCTTCACTCGCTTAAGCAGGTCTTTTGAATCCATATTGAATTTTCTCCTTTTTTCTCACGAATATGAGATAGATGACTTAACTTAACCTGCCCCGATTATACGCCCTCCGCCGCTTCTTTCTGGACCCTGGGCCTGTTGCGGCTATTGATGAATACCACTGCGCCGATAATGATCGCCGTGGCAAACCAGATGCGCGGCTCAAGCGGCTCGCTGGCAAAGAAGAAGCCGAGGATGACCGCCACCACCGGGTTGACATAGGCATATGTGGCAACCAATGAGATGGGCGCATTTTGCAGCAACCAGGTGTACGAACCAAACCCGATGATTGAACCAATGGTGATGAGATAGGCCAGCCCGACCAACGAGCGCGACGAAACCCCGGCCGGATTCCAACTGCTTAATTCCCCGGTTAGGAGCGAGGCCGCCAGCAGGCCAATGCTGCCCATCAACATTTGTGTGCCGGTGTTCATCAGCGAAGACTTATGCAGGTTGGCAGATTTGCTGACGGTGGAGCCAAGCGCCCACAGGAAACAGGCGCAAAGCAATGCGATCACCCCAAAGGGATTGAGATGCATGCCGCTGCCCGAAAGTTCCCCCGGGCCGACGAGGATGAAGATACCTGCGAACCCGATCAGGATGCCCACAATGGCGCGCCAGGTGGGTTTCACCCCGCCCGGGCGCAGCGCCTCAAGCATGACCAGGAACATCGGCGACGAGGCGATCACCAGCGCAGCCACGCCGGAGGGAATGGTCTGTTCCGCCCATGAGACCAGCCCATTGCCGCCCAACAGCAGCAGGTTCCCGATGATGGCAGCCGAGATCCACTGGCGGCGGGTGGGCATTTCAAACCCCGCAGCCCGCTGCCAGACAACGAGGATCAGGCCGGAGATGAGGAAACGCACCGCCGCGTGAAAGAACGGCGGGATGGTCTCAATGGCGACTTTGATTCCGAGGTAGGTCGAACCCCAAACGATATAAAGTGCGATTAATGCGATCCAGATTTTTGATTTCATGCTTTTCCTTTTCGATTTTGGATTCCGAAATTTTTACTTTCGGAGCTACCGCTAAGTCCTGAAGTCAAACTTCAGGATTCCGACGTTGACATCTCTCGCACCAGGATGGCCTTCTTGCGAGCCGAGCCATACAGATAATTCCCGAACTCACCGCTCTTGCGGATGACGCGGTGACAGGGAATGAGGTAAACAATGGGGTTGTCGCCCACGGCGCTGCCCACTGCCCGCACCGCGCGCGGATTTCCGATCTGCATGGCAATATGCTCATATGTAGTCAATGCGCCCGGAGGGATGTTGAGCAGTGCCTCCCAGACCTTGATCTGGAAATTGGTCCCGCGTAGGTGAAGATTGAGCGCCGAATCAGGTTTCGGGTCAAGGAAGATGCGATTAATCAGTGGGGCAGTGGCATGATAGTCTTCGATCATTTCGGCCTGCTGCCAGTGAGCGACGAGATGATCCACGGCTTTGCCTTCGCTGCCATCCACAAAGCCAAGGTGACAGATGCCGCGCTCGGTGGTGGCGATCAGACATTTCCCGAACGGGGTCGGGTGCAGGCCATAGCGGATGGCCAGGCCCGCGCCCTGGGATTTGTATTCACCGGGAGTGACCGCCTCGGTGGTGACAAAAAGATCGTGCAGCCGCCCCAGGCTGGAGAGGCCGAGCTGGTGCGTGGTCTCCAACAGGTTTTCGGAGCGGTTGAGCAGTTCCTTGGCGTGTTCACGTGTGAGGAATTGCATGAAGCGTTTGGGGCTGATGCCTGCCCAGCGGGTGAACAGCCGTTGAAAATGATACTCGCTCAGGCCGACAGCCGCAGCGATCTCCTCCAGGCTGGGCTGGTCGGGTAGATGGGTTTCAATGTATTGAATGGCTTGTTCGACCAGACGATAATGTTGTTGAGGGTCGAGTTGAGGTTCCATACGTATCTCCTTATCTTGATTGGAATTGTATGGCAGGGATGATTCTTTGACGACCCGTTTCTTGCTCATTTTGTCCTTTGAACGACAGGGGCTACGCATAAAAAAGACGGAATGTTTGGGAACATTCCGTCGTAGTAATCGTACCCCGCATATGCCGTGTACCGCTGGGTTTTGAACCTGCTTTCGCAGGTGGATCCTGACCGGGAAACGCCGCCTTGGCTCAGGCCTATCGCGTTATTTCCGTTGAGATAAGGATCCTTTTATAGAGTGTTGGCTCAAAACGTGAGGGCGGTATCACGTACACCGCAGGGTGTGATTCTTATACCATAAACCCATGGGCAAGGGTAGGTGAAAATTAAACAGCCGGGTATACAAAATTGTTGATTTTCAAGGAGTTTTGTGCTAGGCTAATTTCGTGGCATTCGCCATGATTTACTTTTAGTGTCAATGCAGAAAATGGAGGTAGCTATGGATTTGGTTCATGGTGTTGATGTTAGTGTTTGGGAGCCGAAGGTGGATTGGCAGGCCCTGCGCGCGCAAGGGTTTAAGTTTGCACTGATCCGTGCCACTTCCGGCGTAGGGTATGTGGACCCGAAGTTTAAGACCCATTGGGATGGCGCGCGCAAGGAAGGCCTCGTGCGCGGAGCCTATCATTATTTGATCGCCGGACAGGACCCGAAGCAACAGGCCGACTTGTTCATTTCCACCATCAGTTCAGATCGCGGCGAGTTGCCGCCGATCATTGACCTTGAGGATAAATATAACGAGAATGTACCCAACAACAAGATCATCGATACCTGCAAATCTGTCCTGGACCGCGTGGAGAAAGCCTTCGGTCTCAAACCGATGATCTACTCCCGCACCCAGTACTTGAATTTGCACGTCTCGCGCAATGGCAAGGCCCCTTCCTGGGCGGCGGATTATCCGCTCTGGCTGGCGCAATACCCCTATGTGTTCGACCCCAAAATGCACCCCAACAAGAACATGCCCACACAGGCCGCCGGATGGCAGGACTGGAAGTTCTGGCAATACTCCGAGACCAGCCTGGTCAATGGGGTGACCAACGAGAACGGGCAGCCCACCGAATGTGATCTGGATTGGTTCCGCGGTACCGAGCAGGAATTGTATGCCTTTGCCAATGTCAAGCCAAAGGAACCGGTGAGTTACACCGTCAAAAGCGGCGACACCTTCAAGTCCATTGCCGAGGCGTACAAGATCACGGTGGATGAACTGTTTGCGGCCAATCCCCAGTTGCTGGCGGAGGGTACAAAACTCTCCATCCCCGTGCCTACCATTTCCAAGCCGGTTGTCATCGACAATTCGACCACCAGCAACGCATCCTCTTCGACCCGCAAACATATTGTCAAGCAGGGTGACAATATCTCTTCCATCGCCGCCAAGTATGGCGTGACCGTGGATGCCATCAAAGCCATTAACCCCAACCTGACGGATCCGAACATGATCTTTGTGGGGCAGGTGATCGTCATTCCGTAGCCGATTCTTTTGCACAAAAACATCCCCGCCGCGCTTCCTGCCGACGGGGATGTTTGATTCTATTTTCTGGTGGCTTTTTCTTACGGATAAATTCTCTTGATCGTCCTGGGGAACGGAATGGCCTCGCGGATGTGCTCGGTGCCGCAAAGCCAGGTGACCACGCGCTCGGTGCCCATGCCAAAGCCAGAGTGTGGGACGGAACCATACTTGCGCAGTTCCAGATACCACTTGAAGGCTTCTTCTGGCAGACCTTCCTTTTGGATGCGGGCGAGGAGTTTATCGGGGTCGCTCATGCGTTCGGAGCCGCCGCAGATCTCGCCATAGCCTTCGGGCGCGAGCAGATCCACGCTCTTGCAGACTTCGGGTCTATCCGGCCACGGTTCCATGTAGAAGGCTTTGACCGCGCTTGGGTAGCCATAGACGAACACCGGGCGGTCGTACAACTTGGTGATCTCGGTCTCATGTGGGGCGCCGAAATCCATGCCCCATTCGAACTTGAGCAGTTCCTTCTTTTCGGGGTCGGTCTCTTTTTCGTAGAGGTCGATCAGATATTTGGCGGCATCGTCATAGGACATGCGCGGGAACGGGCCGACTACTTTTTCCAGTTTGCTGGTGTCGCGTCCGAGGAACTTCAACTCGGCGGAGCAATCCTTCAACACCGATTGCGCGATATAGGTGATGAGGCCTTCTTCGATGTCCATCAACTGGTCGAGGTCGCAGAAAGCGATCTCGGGTTCGAGCATCCAGAACTCGGTCAGGTGGCGACGCGTCTTTGACTTCTCCGCGCGGAAGGTGGGACCGTAGCAATAGACTTTCCCGAACGCGAAAATATTCGCTTCGTTATACAGCTGGCCGGTCTGCGCCAGATAGGCAAAGCCTTCGTCAAAGTAGGGCGTCTCGAAGAGGGTGGTGGTGCCTTCAGCGGCGGCGGGAGTCAGGATGGGCGTATCAAGGTTGAAGAAGCCCTGACCGTCCAGATATTCGCGCACGGCCTTCATGACGCGCACGCGCACGCGCAAAATAGCCCACTGACTCTGCATGCGAATCCACAGGTGACGGTTATCGAGCGCGAAATCCACACCGTGGTCTTTGAGGCCCATGGGGTAATCCAGCCCGGCAGACTGGACGACTTGCAGGTCCTTGATGCCGACCTCGAAGCCGCCGGGGATGCCGGGCGCGCGTTTGTCCTCGCGCACCGAGCCGGTGATGACCACCGACGATTCCTGCGGCAGGTGCGAGACGGTCTCGAAGAGTTCGGGCGTCAGGTCGCCTTTAAAGGCCACGCATTGGATGAAGCCCGAGCCATCGCGCACGAGCAAAAAGACCAGCTTGCCCTTGTCTGTGCGGTTGTAGACCCAGCCTTTGAGGACGACGTCTTGCCCGACGTAGTTCGATATTTTTGAAACGCTGACGTGTTCGGTCATGTGGGGAATTCCTTTGAAAGATGATTTTTGTAATTATATTACAGCCTTGGGAGAAACTTACTCTCCTGCTGCATCTAGAATTTCTTCGACTAACAAAGGAGAGATTGAAAAACCGGATCTTTGCAATTCTTCGATTTCAGGTTTTAGCACAGATACAAGCCAATCTCTTTTGCCTTGAGCAGAATACCGAGTGTGCCAATTTTGGGAATATTGAGTTGGGAGAGTTTTCTACGTCCCTTTTTCTCATCCATCAAAACCCAGTCGGCGTTCATCTCGCCGGCTAGGATGATGGTTTCAACTTCGCCTAAGTCCATCTCATCCAACAATACATTTATTGCAAGATGATCCTTGACTTCTACAACATGAATCCAGTTTGCCTTCAAAACCAGTTGTTTGGCTTTGCTGTTTTCCCGTCCGAAAGTGACCGTCTCATCGAAAACTGCTTGCGGAATATAAACTTCTCCAAACAGTTCCTGTAATAATTCAAGCCTGTCGATGGATGCCAGCCCAATGAGAGGTGTGGTGTCTGAAACGACGATCATTTCTTTGGCTTTGGCAATAATTTTTTTACGGCTTGTATTTCTTCTTTCACTTCGTCTTCCGAATAATTAATAAAAGCAATCCCACGGGTTTTGAGGAGTTGAATGAATTCGATCCGGGAGATGCCTAGTAATTTCCCAGCCTTGCCGGAGGAGACTTTTCCCTCAGAGAACAGCGAAAAGACCAGCCACTCTGAAATACGGCGCTGGATATCCTCCTGCTCTAATCCAAGGTTGAGCAGTTGACTTGGAATTTGTACATTAAAGGTTGTCTCAGTCATTGGAAACTCCTTGCCCTAATTGTAGCATGGAGACATTATGTGGTGAATAAAAATGCGAAAAATGCCCTGTCCCAACCACGTTGGGCGTGGAGGGGACAGGGCATTTTTATATTTGCCCGACCTCACCCTGGGTGATGGATTTGATCGTAGAGAGAAAGATTTTGCCCATGGTTTCAAAATTTTTTAAATTGCTGGGGGGCAAAGCCCCCCAGACCCCCCGCTTCAGTTTTTCAGAACTCCAGAATTCAGGTTTTCAGAACTATGGGCGTGAGTGGGAACAACGAAAACCGACGACGACGTTGGTATCCGCTGGGACGTCCCCGTAGCGGTCGGACGAACGGACGAAGTCATCGTTGTAGTACCACGAGCCGCCCCGCAGCACTCGAACATCACCACTTGAAGGTCCCTGCGGATTTGATACGTTATCGCCCAGCGTGGCATAGTAATCACTTTGGTACCAATCGTTCACCCATTCCCAAACATTCCCACCCATATTATATAAACCATATGGGCTGATTCCGGTTTCATAACTATTAACAGGCATTGTATCACCTATGCAATAGCCAGTTCCACCATCCTTACCGTAATAATTGGCGTATGAACAATCAATCGTTTCCCCCCAGGGATATGTACGCTTTGTTTGGTTTTGATCATCCCAACTTGCCGCCTTTTCCCATTCGGCTTCGGTGGGCAAGCGTCCGTCCACCCATCCACAATAGGTTTTTGCATTTGACCAGTTAACATTAACGACGGGGTGATCAAGTTTGTCTGTCACAACAGATCCTTTACATGTGCCCGATAGAATGCATTGGTTGTACTGCTCGTTGGTTACTTCGTATTTGCCGATTTGATATTCATCCAGGTACACGGTATGCACAGGCTTTTCATCATCACTGCCGCTTTCACTGCCCATTTGAAAATTGCCCGCAGGAATGGTAACCCAATCACTCTCTGGCATAACGCTCCCAGGGGAGTAAATAAGGCGGTTGATAATCCCAGCTGGCATAAAGATAACCAATAGTACCAGCGCCAAACCAACACCCGCAATGGCAAACCACCCCATGCGTTCGCGCTTCTTCACGTTCTGGCTGGCTTTTACAAAATCCCTCTCCAGCGGGCTGAGCGCGTCGTTGTGTTCCTTTGCCCAATCCTGCAATTGCTTCAACCTCGCGCCGCGGTATAACTCGCTGGCTTCTCTTTTTCTGCGTTCCCATTCCTGCGCGCTCTCGGTCAGGTGGCGGTGTAAGCGCAAACTCTCGCGGTCTTCGTCCAGCCATTTGCGCAGGGTGCCCCATTCGCGGATCAAGGCTTCGTGGGCTACTTCGGCGCTGTCTTCTTCGGTAGTGACCAAACGCGCGTCTGTCAAGGTTTTGAGCACTTTGGCAACTGCATCTTGTTCTTTACTCTGCCCAAGTTCATCCATCTTCACGCGGCGGCGGGTGTCTTGTGTCCCTTCGCCCAGTTCGGTCAGGCGCAAGAAGATATTGCGGGCAATGCTCTGCTCTTCTTTTGAGAGTTTGTCATACGTGCTTTCAGCGGTTTGGGTGATGGCTTTCTTGACGCCGCCTGCATCGTGGTAGCCCTGCAAGGTCAAGGTGCGTCCCTGCCTGCGTTTCCATGTTTCCAGCAGGGCATGGGAGAGCAATGGCAACGCGCCAGGTTCCGTGCCAATATCTTGCAGGATCAAATCCACCAAGCCGGGTTGAAAGTCCCAGCCGTTGTTTTTTGCCGGGGCTGCAATGGCTTCGCGTAATTCGTCCGCTGTCATCGCGCCAAGGTTGGCTTGGTGTTTTTCCAAAGTTAAACGCAAACCTTCGTATTCGAAACAGTGATGATAAAAATCTGCTCGCAGGGTGATGATCACTCGGACAGTTCCATTTTCGTCCGCGAGGGATAACAGGTTTTCAATAAATGCCTTCCGTTCGTCTATGTCCTTGCACAGGGTGAATGTCTCTTCAAATTGGTCAACCAGCAACAACAGTTTCGTCTCCCCCAAGGTCTTTTTTACATACAACCGCAGGCTGCGGATTTCCTTCGCCAAATCATCCATCAAGGTTGATGTTTCTCTGACTGAAATTGCTTCGCGCGTCATGCTCGCGGCGAGACTCTCCAACGGCTGCGCGGTCGGTGTGAGGATGTGGACGATGCCGCGCTCGTTCTCTTTCTTCCACGCGGGGATCAGTCCCGCCCGCGCTACGGAAGATTTCCCACTCCCTGACGCGCCGACAATGGCGAGGAAGGATTCATTTTTTACACGCCCGAGCAGTTCCGCCGTCAACGCTTCGCGCCCGTAGAACAAGTCCGCATCGGAGGTGTCGAAGTAGCGCAAGCCCATGTAAGGCGACTCGCCGTCGGCAGGTTCTTCTATCGTGATTTCTGGTTTAAGAATGCCAAGTGCTTCTGCGGTCAGTTCAACTTTGTTTCCACTCCCAATGATCACAACCGAGCGATTCACATCCCCGCCGATGGAAATTTCCCCATCTGCAAGCGCCTGTTTCAGAGCCTCGATCTCTTTCTTCGTTGCTGTGCCGTTCAAAAGTTTTTGCAGCGCCTTGTTTTTGTCCATGAGCCACCTTCTTTATCCGATTATACCGCTGCATATGATTTAAAAAGGTGACAGTCACTTTCAAAGTGACTGTCACCTGAACTTCCTACTTCAAATACTTATTCATCCACCGCAAAATACGATTGAGTCGCGCAATGCGCCGATGATTACGCAAATTCAAGAAAATGCGGCGGCGCGTAAAGCAGGCGTTTGCGCATTGGTTCAGGAGACTGGGTCTCACAGAGAACTCGCAATCGCTTCATCTTCGTGGCAGATTCAAGCAGAAAGAAAGGCTCTTTTAATCCCCCAATTTCTTTCGTCCAAGCAGGCGGAATCTGGTTGTTACGTTGGGCAAGCAGCTCAGTCAATGCCGCGCTGATGACCAGCAGGCGTATATCTTCAGTGACAGGGCGGGGAATCTGGCTGTAGTCTATTTTCGCGCGCGCAAAATCCTGAACGAGACTGCGTAATGTAAGATGGTCACGTTTCAATGCGGCTTGGGCAAGTTGTTCAATCTGTGCCATAAAGGGTCTCCCATAAATCCCAGAAGGCATATTGAGCCGTTAACTCATCGCCTTTTATGAGGAATGGTTCGAGCTTTTCCCAAACTTCCTCCTTTGTTTTTCCCTGCCCAACTTCCTGCAAAAGCCGTCGCGCATCCGAAATGTCAATATCATCGCGCCATGCGGAGAGCTTCATGGCAAGCAGTTGTTCCATCGATGGAGCACGCGCCTCAATGCCTGGGGCTTGAAAAACAATCGGTCCGTCACTGATGCCAACGAGATAGCCTTTTGCGCCGTCATTTAGCCAATCTTCTGTCCATTCAAATTCATCTGCGACTTTCCTGGCAAGTTCTCTTACCAGACGCGCTTCACGCGGTTGAAGAATAACGGCGTCTATGTCTTTTGTAGATGGACGGGCATTAAATTGAAGAACCATCACAGCGCCACCGACCAAAGTCAGTTGGATGTGAAGCCCATTGGCTTGTGCAAGTTCGCCCAGCCGTTTCAAGCCTTCTTCAATTTCATTACGCGTAAACATTCCCATGACTTTATTTTACACCACAGAAAAGACTTACTTCTTCCGCTCATCCAAACTGGATGCTATCAACATCCTGCTTTTACCCTACTTCAAATACTTATCCATCCACCGCAAAATATGATTGAGCCGCGCAATGCGCCGGTCCGTTCTCCCGACGCGCGAGAGACCATGCGGTTCTTCGGGGAAGCGCACGAACTCCGTCTCCACGCCTGCGCGTTTGAGCGCCACGAAGGCTTGCTCGCCCTGCTCGATGGGGCAGCGATGGTCATGCTCGTTGTGGATGATGAGCGTGGGTGTTTTGGTGTTGCCCAAATATTTCACCGGCGACATGTTCCATAACTTGTCCATGCTCTCTTGCGGCGAGCCGGATTTTGCCCAGAACTGGAAGACCCAGTTGAAATCGCTCGAGCCCCACATGCTGACCCAGTTGGTGACACTACGCTGCGCCACCGCCGCCTTGAAGCGGTTGGTATGCCCAACGATCCACAGCGTCATGAAACCACCATAGGAACCGCCGGTCACGCCCATGCGTTTGGAGTCGATGTAGGGCTTCCTCGCCATGAGGTCGGCGAACTTCATCAGGTCGTCATAATCAGGTCCGCCGAAATCGCCCCAGATCGCCTTCGAGTGTTTTTCGCCGTAACCCCGTCCGCCGCGTGGATTGGTGAAGTACACCACATAGCCGTTCGAAGCAAAATAATTGAACTCATGCATGAAGAACTTGCCATACTGCGTCCACGGTCCGCCGTGAATTTCAAAAATGGACGGGTAGGTTTTGTTCGGGTCAAAATTGGGCGGGAACATGATCCAGCCTTGCAGGTCGGTGCCGTCCGCGCCTTTGTACCAAACCTCTTCCACCTTGGGCAGTTTCACCGAGGCAAAGTAATCATGATTGATGTGCGTCAAATAATGGATGGTGTTGCCATCCAACTCACGTAAGTGGACTTGCGGCGTGTCGTGCATACTGCCGTAAAAATACGCCACATGCTTTTGGGATTTGTCGAACGAGACGGTTCCCAGCGCCCCGCCTTCGCCGATGACCTCGGTCAGATTCTTGCCATCGAGGCTGATGCGCTTCAACACCGTGGACCCGTGGACTGCTGCCTGGAAAAAGATGCTTTTTCCGTCGTTTGACCACACCGGCGCCACCGTCTCCGCTGCGCCGAAATCGGTGATGACATCTGCCATGCTATGCAGGTCGTATTTCCTGGTCAGGTTTCGGGCTGGTTCAGAGCCGTCCACAGGCACGACCCACAGACTGGTATTCTGATAATCCAGATGCCCGCCTTCGGCTCCCAGATACGCCAGCCATTTGCCATCGGGTGAGAATGAGAGCATATATTTGGAGCCAGGCGGCGTGTTCTCAAGTTTGCGAGGTTTGCCGCCCTCCGCGGGTATGAGGAAGATATCATCATGTTCGGGAGTCGCATCCGGTTCTTCTGAACGATTTGAGATGAACGCGATCGTCCTGCCATCGGGTGAATAGACAGGATAGTTCTCATCATGAACTGCGCCATCGGTCAGTTGCCTGCCTCTGCCGGTTCGTGCATCCACGACCCAGATGTGAGTCCGCTCATGAGGGAGGTAGCCATAGCCGTCCATCTTGTAGAAGAGGCGCGTGTAATGTCGCACGACCACGCCGAGTTTTTTCTTCTGCTCGTCCTTCTCGCGTTCCAGGGCTTCTGCATCCGTCTTGCGGATCGAGCACAGTAGTTTGCGGCCATCCGGTGACCAGCCGGCAATGTCAATCTCTCCATCAATAGAAGTCAACTTGCGGGCCTCGCCGCCATCGAAGGGAATAAGATGGATTTGCGGGTTGTCATTTCCCGCGCGGCTGGAGAGGAAGGCAATGGTATTTCCATCCGGCGACCACAGCGGCGAAAAATCAGATTGGTTGCCATACGTGAACTGACGCGGCTCGCCGCCTGCGGTGGGAACAAGCCACAAGTTGCTGTATTTCTTTTCGGTCTTGCGCTCTACCCGTTGCACGCGATACACAACGTGCCTGCCATCCGGCGCAATGCTCACATTCGATAATTGTTGCAGGGAATACAGGTCTTCGGCAGTGACAAAACGTTTCTTTGAAGTTGGCATGAAAGACTCCTTTTCGGAATGTTATTTCTGGAAATACAAGTGAATTGTATAACAAACTGCTGTGAGTGGGTAAAAAGATTAGCTCATTTTTTGCATGAGTTATTAAAAAATGGGGCGCGGATAAACGCTGAAAATGCGGATTTTTTTAATCCTTTTCCGCGTGCATCTGCGCTCGTCAGCGTCCCAAATTAAATTTAGGGAGACGTATGTAAACTCTATTTCTTTCGTTCTTCCAGGCCCTTCACCATCAATTCCTTTGCCGCATTCGGGTCGGCTTTGCCTTTCGTGGCTCTCGCGACCTGACCCATGAACCATTGGAACAAGGTCTCTTTGCCCGCGTTGTACTCGTCCACTTCTTTGGGGTTGTCGTTCAATATCTTCGTCACGATCTCTTGAATGGCGCTCACATCTGTCATTTGCAAGAGATTCTTTTCTTTGACAATCTGCGCCGGGTCGCCGCCGTTTTTGAAGAGTTCGGTCAACACGGTTTTGCCTGCGCTCGCGCCGATGGTTTTATCCGTCACCATGTCGATCAGTTTGGCGAGTGTTTCGGGCGCGAGAGTCACATCGTCGATGCTCAAGCCTGAGTCGTTCAAGTAGCGCATGAACTCGCCCGCAATCCACGAGTGGATGGTCTTGGCGGGGCTTTTCGAATTCGCAACCACGCTCTCGAAGTAGTTGGCGAGAGTCCGCTCGGAGGTGAGCAGGCGCGCTTCGGACGGAGTCAAGCCAAAGTCCGAAATGAAGCGTTTAGTTTTTGCTTCCGGCAGTTCGGACAGTTGACTCCGAATCGACTCGATCCATGCATCCGATAATTGAAGCGGAGGGAGGTCAGGCTCGGGGAAGTAGCGATAATCGTGCGCCTCTTCCTTCGACCGTTGGCTCTCGGTCACGCCCCGAACATCATCCCAGCCGAGAGTTTCCTGCACGACCGTGCCGCCTTCTTCATAAAGTTTGATCTGGCGTTCGATCTCATATTGCGAAGCGCGGACGAGCGCGCGGAAACTGTTGAGGTTTTTGATCTCGGTGCGCGTGCGAAACTCATCACTGCCAACGGGGCGCACGGAAATGTTCGCCTCAAAACGCAGCACACCTTTTTCCATGTCGCCAGAGTTGACGCCGAGGTAACGCAAAATCGCGCGGACTTTCGTGGCGTAATCGAGCGCAGCTTCAACGGTGCGGATATCGGGCTCGGAGACGATCTCAAGCAAGGGGACGCCTGCGCGGTTGAAATCGACCAGCGCATAATTTTTTTCGTGCGCGAGTTTCGCCGTATCTTCTTCGATGTGAACCCGCCTCACGCGGACCTTGAGTTGATTCTCGCTTCCATCATTGACTTCGAGTGAGCCTTTTTCTGCAATGGGCAATTCGTATTGTGAGATCTGATAACCCTTGGGCAGATCGGGGTAATAATAATTTTTGCGGGCAAAGGTGTTGTGCTTGTTGATGGAACAGTTCAACGCGAGACCGACCAGCGCGGCAAGTTCCGTCGCCTTTTTGTTGACAACTGGCATGGCGCCCGGCAACCCTGTGCAGACGGGGCAGATATTTGTATTTGGCTCAGGCGCGGAGCCGTAGTCTGCGGAGCAACTGCAGAACATTTTGGAGTTGGTGAGCAACTCACCGTGAATTTCAAGTCCGATTACGGGTTCGTATTTCATAGTTTGATACTCTCTTCGTCAAATAGTTTGGTAGTTGAATAGCAGTGGTTAGTTATCAACGAGTAATAGTCTTGTGCGGAGGGCGGTGATATCGCTTTGGGTCATGCCGCCGCTTAAAAGATAATTTTTAATGTCAATGCCTGCCAGTGTTTGTTTGATGACTTCGTAGGTGTTAGTGTTGCGGCCTGCTAGAAGTTTATCTCTGACCGAGTCGACGCTTACCTCATAATCAGCAGTGATGTCTTTCAACGATACGCCAGCAAGGGAAAGTGTTAGAAACGCGATGATACCGGTGCGGTCATAGCCGCGGATGCAGTGAAAATAGACTCCGCCAGGTTGGGCTTGGGTAATGGCCTGAAGCGCAGCGGCGTGACGATGAGGCCAGTGGGTCAGCGCATCGGTCCAGTACAGGGGTGTACCCCACAGGTCTGAGGTTGCCCATTTTTCAACGAAGTCTTGATGAGTCACATCTTCGATCTCAACAGATACTACATTGATATCCGAGTAAGGCGGGGTTACAACCGGATGGTCTTTTTCATCAAACCCATGTGTGCGGAGTGAGACGATGGTGCGAATGCCATGCTTATAGAGTGCGTCCCAACCTGTCTCTGTAAGTTTGGCTGGCTGGTCGCCACGTACAATGGCGCCCCAACGGGTTTTGCATCCATTGGAAGTTTCCATGCCGCCCAGATCACGGACGTTATTGCAACCTTGCCAGTGGAGAATGCGGTTGGCGGCCGTTGTTTTGTGTTGCATAATAATGGGCTTGGTGAAGTCATTATTATCAAGAATAATATCCGCCTTTTCTTGCGGATGTTCTGCTTCGATATACATTTTTTGTCCGGGAAGGTAGCGTGCCTTGTAGCGATTTTCGATCTCTTCCTTGCTCCCAAAGAGATACAAGTCGCGTTCAAGGGCGCGGTCGAGGCTGGTTTCAAAGTTGATCTCGACGAAGATCTTCACATCCCAATACCGAATAAGTTCAGGGCGGAATAAGAATACGCCTTCAAAGATAAGGATGTGTTCGTTTGTGGCGGTCAGTTCTTCGGCGGTGGTTTCCTGCTCGGTCTTGAAGTCGAAAGCACTCAGGCGGATGCGGCGATTCCCGTGCGGCTCAAGTGGCTGGAGCAGGTGCGAGGTCAGTAGACTGTAGTTGAATGAGTCGTGATAATAGCCTTCGGGTGACAGGTTTCCACGTTGGCGGCGGATTTCCTTAGGGTTGTGAAAACCGTCAATGGAAGCACGCAAGACAGGGTGACCAAGATTGGTAAGTTCCTCAGCAAGTTCATTTGCCAGCGACGTCTTGCCCGCCGCGTCGATGCCGTCAATGCCGACGCGCAAAGGGATATCTTTCTTGAAAGAAAGAATGCTTTGGGCGATTTCGTGGACGACTTGCTGGCGGGCCATTCTATTTGGATTCAACTTTCTTTTTCAACGACTGTGCTTCAGTTTGGACGTACTCTTCGGTCATCTTTCCGTACATTTTGCCGATGAGGTTTCCAAGCCAGCCGTTGAAAGCAAAAGTCAATGTGACTTCGGCTTGATTGGCATTGACCGACTTGATAATATGTTCTGCCACCATGTGCATGCCTGGGGATTTTGACTCCCATGTGAAGTTGGATGAGGTGAGTTCGGTCACTGTCCATTTGGCGGGTTGAAGTTTGGGTTGAATCACTTTGTAGCGGTTGCCAAGTTTGAGTTCAGGCGTGTTCAGCACTTCGACCTTTGTCACGGTCGGAGTCCACTCGTGCCAGTGAGCGACATCGGATAGCACTTTCCAGACGGCTTCCTGGCTGGCGTTGATGGTGAGGGTGGTTGAGAATTTAGTCATAACTATTTGTGCCTATACTATAATGAAATCTGATATCAAAGGAGTTCCTTATGAATGCAGATGCTTTTCGTCATTTTTACAACTATCACTTCATCGAGAATCGCAAGGTCTGGGAGCATGTCTCTGCTTTGACCTTTGAGCAGTTCAACCAGCCGATTGGGTATTCTCGCGGATCGATCCGTGAGCAGGTCGTTCACTTGCTGGACGTGGAAGACGTTTGGTTCAGCGAGTTGCAGGGTACTCAACCTGGCGATCCGTTGCCAGAGACTGCCACTGCTGATGACCGCGCTGCCATCCGCGCTCACTGGGATAAGGTGGAGGGAAAGGTCCACGCTTATCTTGTTGCTTTACAGGATGATCAGTTGTTCTCCAAGCCGATCACTGATCCCGAAGAGGACAAGGATTTGATTGTCTGGCAGGTACTTCTTCATGTTGTTAATCACGCCACCGATCATCGTGCTCAACTTCTGCGTGCCTTGCACGACTTGGGCGTGGACACAAAATCTCAGGATTACATTTTTTACGTGTACGAAAATCAATGACCAATTATGTCATGCTGAGCGATAGCGAAGCATCTCTACCACGACGTGAGAGATTCTTCGCCGCAAAGAACAAGAGCGCGGCTCAGAATGACATGCTAGAGCGGTGGTTTCTGCTTATGCCAATCAGTGACTTGCTGATACGCATGAGCGACTTGGAACAGAGTTGGCTCGTCCAAGTGCTTGCCGATGAGTTGCATGCCGACGGGCATGTTGTTGGAGAAGCCAGCGGGGAGTGCAAGGGCTGGGACACCAGCGGGGTTGGTGGCGACGACGTAAATATCCGAGAGGTACATTTCGAGCGGGTCGCTGGTCTTTTCGCCGAGTTTGAAGGCGGTGGTGGGACAGGTCGGGGCGAGGAGAATGTCCACTTTGGAAAAAGCAGTTTCAAAGTCCCGACGAAGAAGCGTGCGCACTTTTTGCGCCTTCAAATAATACGCGTCGTAATATCCCGCAGAGAGAGCATACGCGCCAAGCATGATGCGGCGCTTGACTTCATCCCCAAAACCTTCGTGGCGAGTCTTGAGATAGATGTCGATGACATCCTTCGCGCCATCTGAAACGGAGAGACCGAAGCGCGTGCCGTCCATGCGGGCGAGGTTGGCGCTGGCTTCGGCGAAGAGGAGGAGATAGTAAACGGGCAAGCCGTATTTGGTGTGGGGGAGCGAGACCTCGTGAATTTCCATGCCGAGTTTTTCGTAGGTGCGAATCGCTTCCTGCATGGCGGACTCAACACCCGCTTCCATGCCTGCTACGAAATATTCTTTCGGAATGCCGAGCTTCATTCCCTTGACGGGCTTGTTGATGTTGGCAGTGTAACTGGTGACTGGAGATTGGTACGTGGTGCTATCGTGTGGGTCGTGACCTGCGATGTGTTCGAGGACAGTCGCGCAATCGTAGGCGTCGCGAGTCATGGGACCGATGCAATCGAAAGACGATGCGAGCGCGATAAGACCGTAACGAGAAACACGTCCATAGGTTGGCTTGATGCCAGTGACGTTAGTGAAGCCCGCGGGCATGCGCACCGATCCACCTGTGTCTTCACCAATTGAGAAAGAGCATAGACTCGCCGACATGCTCGCCGCCGCGCCACCGCTCGAGCCACCAGGGACACGTTCCAAATCCCACGGGTTGTGGGTGGGGAAGAGGGCAGAATTCTCGCAAGAGGAACCCATGCCGAACTCGTCCATGTTGGTCTTGCCGACGAGGACAGCGCCAGAGTCCGCGAGTTTGTTTGTGACAGTGGCATTGTATTGCGGGACGTAGTTTTCGAGAATCTTCGATGAGCAAGTTGTGCGGACATCCCGCGTGGAGATGCAGTCCTTCATGGAGAAGGGAATGCCCGTCAGCGGAGTGACGTTTTCACCTTTGGCAATGCGCTCATCGGCTTTCTTTGCTTGTTCAAGCGCCAGATCATCCGTGACCGTGACGTAGGACTTGACCTTCTTGTCCACGTCGTGGATGCGGTCGAGCATGGCTTGAGTCAGTTCGACGGAGGAGATTTTTTTTGTAGTGAGAAGTTCGTGGGCTTCTCGGATGGATAGTTGAGTTAATTCCATAGTTTTTCTTACCACGAAGTGTCACAAAGTAGCACTAAGGAAAAGCCTTAAACCTTTGTGTACCTTCGTGACCCTTTGTAGTGAATCCTTTTACTCGTCACCTAAAACCGTCGGCACTTTGACATACCCGCGCTCAGACTTCGGCGCGTTCTTGAGAAATTCTTCGCGGCTCATGGACGGTTTGACTTCGTCCTCGCGCAGTACGTTCTCGGCGTTGGCGATATCCGAAGCAGGCGGGACGTTTTCCGTGTCCACTTCGTTGAGCATGTTGAAGTAGTCGATGATGGACGAGAATTGTCCACTGAAGGTTTGCGCTTCTTCTTCAGAGATTCCGAGTCGGACAAGGAAGGCGACGTGCTTGACGGTCTTTGTATCGATTGTTGTCATAAAACCTCTTTACCACAAAGGGCACTAAGGTACACGAAGGAAAAGCCTTTAAAACCTTTGTGACCCTTCGTGGCACTTTGTGGTGAAAATATTCAACTCAGATCCAGCACACTATCCAATCCGCGGCGCAGACCTGCGAAAGTGCCGACTTTGCGGATTGCCAATAACGACCCATCCATATACGGTTCAGCGCTTGAGCCCGAGTCGTGGCGGATGGTCAATTTTTGGTCAGGCATACCGAAAATAATTTCTGCTGAAATGGTGTATCCGGGCAAACGCACTGAATGGACTTGTGTGCCTGTCATGCTTGCGCCGCGTGCTTCGACAGCGCCTTGCACTTTATCCAAAGAAACAGTTAATTCTGATGGGCGCACCTGCGAGAGCCGATTTGCCAGTTCGCGAGCGGTTCCGCTGGGAGCATCTTTCTTGTCGTCGTGAGCGTAATCAATGATCTCCCAGTGGGTGATGAACTTCGCCGCGATCTCCGCGAATTTTTGTAGCAAGACAACGGTCAAAGCAAAGTTGCCGACTGCCAGAACACCAAGTCCCGCCTTTTCGGCGGCAGAAGCGATCTCGTCATAATCTTTATTTGTCAGCCCGGAAGTACCAACGACCACATGCACTCTGTGCTGCAAAGCGGATAATATATTTGCCTTGGCAGCATCAGGCTTTGTGAACTCAAAGAACACATCACACGGCTGAGTCACGAGCGCTTCCTGCGCAGTTGCAAAAACGGAGCAGGTCAACGCAGGCTCGTTTAACACCTCGCCGAGTGTCTTGCCAGCATGAGTGCGCGAAACCGCTGAGACCAGCACAATGTCATCTAATTTTACAATCGCTCTGGCAACCGCAGACCCCGCCCAACCCGTAGCGCCTGCGAGACAAACGCGAATGGTCATAAACGACTCCCTGTCCTTGGGAGGAGCGTTCTTGCTCTTTGCGACGAAGCAATCCCCAACTCACCAGGAGGTTGCTTCGGGCGAGGAGCATCGCCCTCGCAATGACATTACGAAAACTTAATATGCAACTCTTTCAACTGCTTCGGTTCCACTTCAGACGGAGCATCTGCCATCACATCGCGTCCGTTCTGATTCTTCGGGAAGGCGATCACTTCGCGGATGTTGGGTTCGTCCGCGAGCAGCATCACGAGACGGTCAATGCCTGGAGCCATGCCACCATGTGGGGGAGCGCCATACTCGAACGCCTCCAGCATGTGACCGAACTTGGTCTGAATGTCCTCGTCGCTCAAGCCGAGCATCTGGAACATCTTCATCTGAATATCGCGGCGGTGAATTCTTATCGAACCTGAAGCGGTCTCATAGCCATTGCACACCATGTCGTACGCTTCTGAATACACGTCGCCAGGATTGGTGTCAAACTTCGGCAAGTCTTCCATCTTCGGCATCGTGAACGGATGATGTTCCGACTCCCACACCTGCGTCTCTTCGTTGAACGCGAAGAACGGGAAGTCCACCACCCAGGCAAACGCCATCATCGACTTATCCGCCAGATCCAACTTATCGCGGAACCACAAGCGCAGTCCGCCGAGAGTCTTATTCACAACCGCACGAGCATCAGAAGCGAAGACGATCAGATCGCCGACTCCTGCTCTCGATTTTTCTTTCAACGCTGCGAGTTCTTCTTCCTTAAAGAACTTTGCCGCGCTTCCTTTCACGCCGTCGGCTGTTACCGCCAAATAGGGCATGCCCTTCGCTCCAAACGACTTCGCCACTTCCGTGAGCGCATCCAGTTCCTTGCGAGACATCTCCGCAGACTTCGGCGCGACGATACACTTGATCACCCCACCTGCCTCCAACGCGGACTGGAAGACTTTGAACTCGCTCTTCGCCAACACATCCGTGACGTCGATCAATTCCATGCCAAAGCGCAGGTCGGGCTTGTCCGAGCCGAAGCGTTCAAGTACTTCTTTATAAGAGAATTTGGGCCACGGCGAAGAATACAATTTCTTATGCGGAGCCACGGCGGGAATCATTTTGGTGAACAAACCTTCCACCAAATCCAGCACATCATCGCGGTGGACGTAGGACATCTCAAGGTCGAGCTGGGTGAACTCAGGCTGGCGGTCACCGCGCAGGTCTTCATCACGGAAACAACGCGCGATCTGGAAGTACTTGTCCATGCCTGCTACCATCAGCAATTGCTTCAACTGTTGCGGTGATTGGGGCAACGCATAGAACTGTCCCGGGTAGATGCGGGAAGGCACGAGGTAGTCACGCGCACCTTCGGGGGTCGCTTTGAACATGATGGGGGTTTCAATTTCAATGAAGCCCTGCTCGTCGAGATAGTCGCGCATGAACTTGATGACCTTGTGACGCAGCACCATGTTCCTGGTCAGGCGCTCGCGGCGCAAGTCAATGTAGCGATACTTGAGGCGCATGTTCTCATCGGGCAGATCGGCATCGGTGTTGACCATGAATGGGGGAGTCTTGGAGGCGTTAAGCACGGTCACGTTCTTGGCAATGACCTCGATCTCGCCCGTTTCCATTTTGGGATTCGCCATCCCTTCAGGGCGCTTTTGCACCACGCCTTCGATCTGCAAGACCCACTCGTTGCGGACACTTGCAACCTGGTCTAACATTTCTTTAGGCATGTCTGGATTGATGGTGATCTGGACGATGCCTGCGCGGTCACGCAGGTCAAAGAATGCCACCCCACCATGGTCACGGCGTCGATTCACCCAGCCAGACAAAGTCACGGTCTGACCGGCATGTCCGGTTCTTAATTCTCCACATAGATGAGTTCTATACATACTTGCGCCTCTAGTTTCTGTCGTTGCGAGAAAGGTACTTTTCCCGATGAAGCAATCTCATGATGAAGTTGGAGGTTGTTCATCGCCAAAAAAGAACGGCTCCTCGCAATGACGGGAATGGTGTATATAAAAAAATCGCCCTGCGCATTTGCGTTGGGCGATTTGGTTGCAACTTGTTTATTTCGTCAACCAGCAACGCTACGCCCAACGATTTTAGAATCGTCGTTGTTGTTATCATGATTGGCAAATTGGATGCGGTTGTACATCGTGGCGCGGATTATAGCACAGAGTAATCTTGTGTTGGGAGTTGAAAGACCGATGGTTTTGTGCCATAATGACTTGATAATTTGCGCGTAGGCGACTTGAGGCTTTATGAAACTTCAAATCAGCGAACTTGAAAGCGGAATCCGATTGATAACCTTGATCGGAAAATTGGATGGGCCTGGAGTATATGCAATTGAGATGGATTTCCGCCATCATTGTATGGGAGATCATAAGAAGGTGGTGGTTGATCTATCCCAAGTGAGTTACATTTCTTCGATTGGTATCCCGTTGCTGGTGGATGCGGCCAAGTCCATGGCCGCAAGAAAAGGGCGCATGGTGCTGCTTGGCCCGCAAAAGAATGTCTATGATGTTTTGGAAATGGTGGGCGTTACAAGGATCATTCCAACCTACTTTGATATGGTAATGGTTAAGCAATTTCTGTAATAGGTGTTTGTTCAACATTTAAATCTAATGGTGCTCTTTGCAGGCAAGTATCGATTCCTCCCCATGATATACTTGCGCCGTTCCAACTGAGACAGATAAATATTTTGCGTACGTCTTTGCCAGCGGGCTTCAATGTCCGCTGACGCGACCAAATTTCATTCGAGGAGGAAGGGAAGATGGCAAACGACACACCGCAAGACGCTGTATCCACACGCCGCGAGCGTGTGGCTTGGTATTTGTATGATTTTGGGAATTCTGCGTACGCCTCGGTTGTATTATTAGCCGTATATTCAGCCTACTTTAAAAACCAGGTTGTTGGCGGCGCAGAGGGGTCTCGCCTGTGGGGGCTGACCATTTCGGTGGCGATGATCCTGGTCGCCATTGCTGCGCCGATCATGGGGGCGATCGCGGATTATTCCGGCGCAAAGAAGCGTTTTCTCTTTTTCTTCACGGTCCTGTCTGTCATCTTTACTGCCTTGCTTTTCTTTACAGGCAAAGGCACGGTTTGGATGGCGATCATCTTTTTCCTATTGGCTGAGATCGGTTACCGCGCCGCGCAGATCTTTTATGATGCACTCCTGCCGGAAATTGCCGAGCCTTCAGAAATGGGACGCATCGCTGGTACAGGGTGGGCGATCGGTTCTGCGGGTGGCATTGTCATCCTCCTGCTCATCCTCCCTCCGATCCTGATGACCAAAAGCGACCTGCTTGTTGTGCGCGGCACACTGATCGCAACAGCCATCTTCTTTGCCCTGGCGTCCATTCCGATCTTCCGCTGGCTGGCAGAACGTGCCCAGCCGCAAAAACTCCCTGCCGGTGAAAACTATTTCAGTGTTGCTTTCAAACAACTTGGCGAGACCATCAAAGCGGCGCGCGGTTTCAACGAGTTCCTAAAGTTCATGCTGGCGTATCTCATCTATAACGAAGGCGTGATCATTGCGCTGGACTTTGCCGCCATTCTTGGTGCGGTGTTGTTCGGGTTGGAGCAGACTGGCTTGATCATTTTCTTCATCGTTGTACAAGCCACCAACGTAGTCGGCGCAATTCTCTTTGGTAATCTGCAAGACCGCTTTGGCGGCAAACGCGCCCTCACTCTCTCCATTTTGATGATGGTGGCTTGTATCGCTGCCATGTATTTTGCACAGAACCAGACGCACTTCTTCATCATTGGCGCGTTCATTGGTGCTGCGATGGCTGGTGTTCAATCAGTGAGTCGCGCCATGGTCGCCACCTTTAGCCCGCCCGGAAAGAGCGGCGAGTTCTTTGGTTTCTTTGCGTTGACAGGACGCACCTCCTCGTTCATTGGCCCGGCTGTCTTCGGCTGGCTCGCCGCAGAGTTGACGCTATGGTATGAAGCGCAGGGGCAGATCCTTGAGATCGCTGAGAAATCGGGACATCGTTTAGCGCTGCTTTCCATCGGTGTCTTTCTGCTTGCAGGGTGGGCGTTGATGGCGATGGTCAATGAAAAGAAGGCGCGCGAAGCCGCCAATATCGGCAGAACCACCATCGAATAGAAATATATGCAGGTCAAAACTGCGATCATCACCGGCGCCGCGAGCGGCATCGGCAAACATTGGGCATCTGCTCTGCTGAAACAGGGCGGCTGGCAACTTGTGCTTGCCGATGTGAACGAGCAGGGATTGCGCGAATCGTTTTCCGAAAGCGAGTCCCTGCGTTTGCATGCGTTGGATATCCGCTCGAAGGAACAATGGCAGCGCGTGCTGGATGATGCGCTTCAACGCTTCGGGCGGGTGGATTATCTCTTCAATATTGCGGGCATAAGCCGCCAATCCTTTTTTCTTTCACAGCCCATCGAAAATATTGACCTCGTGCTCGACATCAATTTGAAAGGTCCGCTCATTGGCATGCGGTTGGTAGGCGAGCAGATGATGAAACAGGGCGCGGGTCACATCATCAACGTCGGATCGTTGGCAGGGCTTTCCCCCACACCGGGGAATGGATTGTATTCAGCCGCCAAAGCAGGATTAAGAAACGCCTCGATCGCCGCCGCAATTGAGTGGCGGACGAAGGGCATTTTCGTCACTGTGATCGCGCCTGACCTGGTCGATACGCCCATCATGCAGAGACATCTCGAAAGCGCAAACGACGAAGTGGCACTGACCTACACAGGCGTCACGCTCACCGTTCAAGATATTGAAAAAGCCTTTTGGAAAGCCATGCGCGAGAAACCGCTGGAGATGAACCTGCCACGCTGGCGCGGCTGGCTGACAAAGTTGAACCATGCCAACCCTGCGATGATGTTCTGGTTGTACGAGCCGATGAAACGTCGCGGCATGAAGCGTTTTGAAAAAATTCGCAAACAGCGTTTGGGAAATCAACGATGAATGAGCATCGCCTTTTGTTTCAGATTCAAACCACAGAGACACGGAAGCACGGAGTTCTTAAGTCAGATGTTCTCGGTGTTTCCGAGTCTCCGTGGTTGATTTGTGTCAGCAAGATTAGGCGGGCAAAATGATGAATCAAACCCGCTACAAAAAAGTTTTTATCACAGGCGCGTTGGGATTTGTGGGTCGCGCTCTTGCCGCGCATTACCGCGCTCTCGGTGCTCAGACCTGCGGACTCGACATCCGTGCTGATGCTTCTGCCAATGTCGTTGCAGGGGATGTCTCCCGACCTGAAGAATGGTGGGATGCAATGCAAGGTTGTGACCTGGTCATTCACACCGCCGCCATCGTGACCAACAATGTGACCAAAGCCGAAGCATGGTGGGTGAATGTGCTTGGCACGCGCTGTGTGCTGGATGCGGCGAGGCAGGCGGGAGTGAAGCGGTTTGTGCATGTCTCATCATTGGCTGCGATGCGATTCAATGAAGGCGACCATGCCGCCGACGAATCTGCGCCTGTGATGCCGACGGGCAACCCGTATGTGGATACAAAAATCGCCAGCGAGCATGTTGTCCTTGCGGCCCATGCCAAAGGCGAAATTCCATGTACTGTGATTCGCCCTGCCGATGTGTATGGTCCCAACTCCCGCCCGTGGACTTTGATCCCCGTGCAGATGATCCAAAAGGGATTGTTCCTTTTGCCTGCCAACGGGCAGGGAATTTTCCGCGCGATCTTCATTGATGACCTTGTGAATGGCATTGTGCTCGCAGCGGAAAAAGAGGAAGCCATCGGTCAGATCTTCATCCTTGGCGGGGAAGTGGCGACCACTTGCGAGACTTTCTTTGGCTATTACTATCGCATGTTGGGCAAAGGAAAGCCGCGCACAATGAGCACCTCCACGGCGGTGGCGATCGCGGAAGCGGGGCGTATGGTTTTCAAAATCCTTGGCAAGCCCACCGAGTTGGGGCGTGGCGCGATGGAAATGCTCTCGAAGAAGAGCACGGTATCCAACCAAAAGGCGCATGACGTTTTAGGCTGGTATCCGCAAGTGGATTTGGAGGAGGGGATGCGCAGGACAGAAGTTTGGTTGAGAGAGCAGAAGATTTTGTAAATGCATTTACCACAAAGGAGACAAAGGGTCACAAAGGAAACCCTCAAAAGACCTTTGTGTACCTTTGTGACCCTTTGTGGTTGAAAAAACTTGAGGAGGAACTTATGACTGAAATAACAGTTGGTGAATTACTCGCAAAGTGTTTGCAGGCAGAGGGCATCGAAATGATGTTCGGCATCATTGACGGGGCGCATATTCCGTTCACGGTTCATGCGCCGAAGTATGGCATTCGGCACATCAATTGCAGGCATGAAGAAGGCGCTGTCCATTTGGCGGAGGGATACACGCGTACGAACGGCAAGCCGAGCGTGGTCATCGGCAGCCCGGGACCGGGCGGCGCGAATATGCTGGCGGGCGTTTCCAGCGCCTACGCGGAGGGACATCCTGTCATTGCGATTGCCTGTACCCGCCGCCGCCTCACCACTGACCCGGAGCGGGGTGGCGCGTGGCAGGCAACTGACCTCGTGGAGATGGCGAAACCCATTACCAAGTACAGCGCGTTGGTGCGTCAACCCGAACGCCTGCCCGAAATGATGCGTGCCGCCTTCCGCGCCGCACTGACGGGTAGACCGGGCCCTGTTTTCATTGCCATCCCCGATGAATTGCTCGGCGCAAAAATCGATGTGGACAAAGTGCCTGTCTATCCGTCGTCCAAATATCGCATGACAGACATGGGCGCGGGTGACCCAGCATGGATCGAAGAAGCCGCCGAGTTATTGGCGAATTCCAAGAAGCCCTATCTCCATGCGGGCAAGGGTGTATTGTGGGCAGATGCCGCCGCAGAATTTTTGGAGTTGGGAAATTATCTTGCTGCGGGTATGGGCTCAAGCATGGGCGCACGTGGCGCCGTCCCTGAAGACCACCCGTATTACTTCTTCCTTTTCGATATGCAGGCGACAACTCTTGCACGCAATGAAGCGGATGTTGTGTTGGTGGTCGGTTCGCGCTTGGGTGAATACGATGGCTGGGGTTCTCATCCAGCGTGGGGAATGCCTGAGAAACAGAAGACAATTCAAATTGATGTCGATGCGAATGTCATCGGGTTGAATCGGCCTGTAGATGTGGGCATCCTCGCAGACGCGAAATCTGCGCTTAAGGCGATCTTATCCAAAGTAAAAGAGAAGACCGCTGCCCGCAGTGAAATGCCCGACCTCGCGCGTTATCGTGAATTGAGCCAACAGACGATGGCGAACGGTTTTCAATTTTTGATGGCGCAGCCCACACGCGGACTCAACCCCGGGCAGATGGTGTTCAACGCGCGCAGTTTCTTCCCGCGCAATGCGGTGACCGTGCTCGATGGTGGTAATACAACCTTGTGGGGCGTGGCGTTCAATCAAATTTATGAGCCGCGTAGTTTTCTGTATTCGGTGAAGATGGGCTATCTTGGCACGGGCATTCCGTTTGCGATCGGCGCGAAACTTGCCGCGCCCGAGCGACCTGTATATTGCATCACAGGCGATGGTGCAGCGGGTTTCAACATCATGGAGATGGAAACTGCCGTGCGCGAGAACGCGCAGATCATTGTGCTCGTGGCTGTGGATGATGGCTGGGGCATGGAGCGCAGCGCGCACAACTTCGGCGGCGTGCCCGCAGAGTTGCAGCAGGGCGTGAATATTTCCACGGAGATGCGCTACGATTTGATCGCGCAGGGCTTGGGATGCTACGCCGAAAAAGTTGATTCGGTGGATGTGTTACCCGCCGCTCTCCAACGGGCAGTTGATTCTGGCAAACCGGCATTGCTGCATGTGACGGTTGACTCTGCCATCAATGCCGATCCGCCCGGGTATAAGCAATTTAGATACGTGAGAACACTATAGATGAAACCGGCTCGCCCATTTGGACGAGCCGGTTTTTTTTGTTACCTTCTTCCTGAATGTGCCAGAGAAGATAGATTTTCAATCAAGGGCCGCAGGGTGGCGGGCATGGAGGTATCGGTGGTGTGGATGATGTGATGGATCTTGTCTGTTTCGATAGCGACCATGTATATGAATTGGTCACGCGCAGATTCGGCGTCAGGGGGGGGATCTTCAATGGTGAGAAAATTTGCCTCTTCGATCAGAGTTCGCAAGGTTGCAGCCTGTTCGGCGGGTATTTCGTTCAAGTTCAACGAGAGACTGATCTTGCGTCCCATGAAGCCGCCGGTGCGTTCAAAATGGATTTGCATTTTATCCAAGTCCGATGGCGCGCATGACCGAGTTGAAGCAGCCTGTATTGGTGGCTGGAGGCCCGCTGAGGGTGATGCCAACTTCGGCCCAGCCCTTTTGAACGGCCTGCTCTTCGAGGCTGCCGGAGCCATACAGTTCAGTGGCAGCCTGAAAGGTCAGGTTGGCGGCGTCCATAAAAGAAGAGTCGGCTTTTAGTTTTTCGGTCAGGGTCTTGTACCAGATCAGCCCGGCTTTTTCCCAGGCGAACCCGCCCAACTCGATGGCAATTACGTAAAAGGCGTGGTTGGGAATTCCCGAGTTGATGTGGACGCCGCCGTTATCTTCGACGGTGTTTACATAATTGTTCATGTGCGCAGGTTGTGGGTCCTTGCCGAGGACGGGGTCGTTGTAGGCGCTCCCCGGTGCTTTCATCGAGCGGATCCCCACGCCGTTGACGTTCGAGGTAAATAACCCTTCACCGATGATCCAGTCGGCTTCGGCGGCGGTATGCATGCGTTGGTATTGCTTGACCAGCGAGCCGAAAACATCGGACATGGATTCGTTCAGCGCGCCGGGCTGGTTGGAATATTTCAAGTTCGCTTCGTATTGGGTCACGCCGTGGGTCAGTTCGTGGCCGATCACATCCAGCGATTTTGTGAAGCGATTGAATAATCGTTCGCTCACCGGCAGATCCTCGTCCCCGTCTCCGTAAACCATTTGCTCTCCATCCCAGAAGGCATTGTCGTAGCCTTTTTGGAAATGAACAGTTGAGTTGAGCGGCAGCCCGTGGTTGTCGATCGAGTCGCGGCCGAAGGCGTTGAGGTAAAGGTCATAGGTGGTGCCGCAGCCGTCGTACGCCTCATTCACTGCCGGGTCGGAGGAAGCGGGGTCTCCTTCTCCGCGAACCATGCTGCCCGGCAGGTTCGATCCCTGTTTGGCGTCATAAATGGTGCGTTGTTTTCCGCCTGAAACTGCGGAGGCAAGGCTGCTTGCCAGTGGAGAGGCCTTTACTCCACCTCCCAGCGAGACGCGTCTTGCACGGAATACTTCGGATGCCGTGAGAGTGCGTTGTGCCATTTCGCGTTGAGCGCTTGTCCCGTTGCGGGAGACCTCTTGTAGCATATGGGGTGGGGTGATGCAAAAGATGGAATGATGCGAATGCATGTGCTCTCCTTTTCTTTGACTACACACTCATCAGTATACGACTTGGTTTGTCCTATTTCAATCCCCAATTTGGCCGGGCACTGATTGCTGCAAATTTGCTTTGACCTCCCTTTTCCATTATCCGTTTCTTAATTGATAGGGCAGGATCATGGGGTCAAGTCGATCGGGGTATCTGTTCCTCTGGTAGGCCACCAGGTAGCCGCGATGTTCGTTCACAGAGAACGGCCACGGGGTGACACGGATTTGGCCATCCTCCACGCGAAACTGAAGGGGAACTTCATCATTTCCTGAGTTGTGAGGGAAAACGGAAACCGCGCCAAAGGCCGGGGCTTCAAAGCAAAATTCAAAAGAGATGCGATCCAACAGGTCGGTGATGCGGTCCAGGCGGTCAAACTGGATCTGGGAGAGGCTGTGGCGCTTCAAGTGCTCTTCCACGCCAAGAGAAAATTCTGTAAACAGAACCTTGCGGAGTTCTGTTTTTCCCTGGCTGGCGAGACGGCGGATATGGTATTTGACGATGGTATCTGCGACTGCATCCGAACATTCCATATGAAAACCGCGCCGGGCGATGACCTGCCATTCTTCATCGCTCATTCCACCAATGGGGGAGTTGTCGAGGTAGCCATAGCCCCGGTCATGCAGACCCATGCCCATGATCATGGAGTTCCTGTGGATGGGTGGCGCGTCGAAATTTTCATTTCCCCATAACAAGGCCAATGTCCCGACCAGTTTAAGATGCTCCGATTGCGGGATAACAAGATCCCTGAGTTTTGACCTGAACATGATCTCATTCCTTTACCTGTAAAGTCTTTGCATCGATTTTACCCGTAAGGCGGATGTAAGAGTTTAAATTGATAAATCATCGTAAACCGGAGAACAAGGAGATCTTTTATGAGCGACGTTAATGAGAGAAATAAGCAGATCATTGCCGAATTCCGGGCAAATGGCGGAAAGGTCGGCGGTTTTTTTGAGGGGAAATCCCTGTTGTTATTGCATACGAAAGGCGCCAAAAGCGGAGAGCCTCGCATCAACCCGGTGGCCTGCGTTCGTGATGGTGAAAGGCTGGTGGTCATTGCCTCCAAAGGCGGCGCCCCAACCAACCCGGACTGGTATTACAACGTGATTACCAACCCAATGGTGACTGTGGAAGTAGGCGCCGATCAGATTCAGGCAAGGGCCGAGGAGGCTCAGGAACCCGAACGCACCCGCCTCTACAATAAGATGGCCGAAATGATGCCGGGGTTCAATGAGTACCGCCAAAAGACAACACGGCTCATTCCGGTACTGGTGTTGACGCCGGTCAAATAGAATCAGAAGTTCAAAACCTGAAAACAGCCTCGTGGATCAAGAATCCCGGGGCTGTTTGTTTTTAGACCCCCAACAGCCTCTTGCAGGTTCGGATGCAACTTAAAGCATATGCAAGGTTAAACGGGCCAAACCTCTTTGCCGATCTTGCAAGACATTGTATATTTATAAGGTGTTCAAATTCCAATACTTTTAAGAGGAGAGCAAAATGAACTACCGATTTCTATCTGTCTTGAATGCTGTCATCGTGGCTGTGTTTGGGGCGGCCTTTTTGGCCGTGCCGGAAACCGTGCTTAAGTTTTTCGATACAGAGACCTACACGGCCACCATCTTTGTTGCCCGCTTTCTGGGTGCTGCCTTGATCCTGGCGGGGATGTTCATTTGGATGGCGAAAGACTTGGTGAATCCCGGGGCCGAAAGGAGCATGACGATCATGCTGCTGGTCAGTTCCATTGCCGGGTTTATTCTGACTCTGGTGGGTATGGTTGGCGCCGATGTCATCCGTGCCAACGGCTGGATCCTGCTTGTGGTTCATATTCTATTTACTTTAGGCTACGGATATCTGGTCTCGGGCATTTCGATTGTGACCAGGAATCAGAAGTAGACTCATCGGCGGAAGTGTTCTCAAATCAAAAAGGCTCAGGGTTTTTCAAGACCTTGAGCCTTTTTTGCGCCATGATACTTTCTTCATTTCTCCCGCCATCCCGATAGGTCTTGAAACGCCAGACTTGGTGTGGCGTCCCCTTGTCGGCCTGTATTCCACGTCACGATCAGGTCGCGTTTGGCGCGGGTGATGCCGACATACAGGAGGCGCAGGCGCTCTTTCACGTAGTCGAGTCGTGACCGCAAAGTTGCGGCGCCTTCTTCGTATACATCGTATTCGCTGTCCGACTCGAGCGCGGTCAACTGGGCCAGCGCCTCGGCGGCCAGGTCCAGCCCGCCGCGCACGAACCACTTCTCCGAAATAAAACGGTCATTCGGCATATTGGATGGAAAATCATAATTATTGACCGACATCAAATACACGCGATCCCATTCCAATCCCTTGGCCTTGTGCATGGTCGTGACCACCACCTTGCCGCGATGCCGCTCCGGGTCGAAGCCCGAGTCGTCATCCGAAAAACCGATGAAGCGCCGCTCATTCTTGGCGATGACCGCCAGTTCGGAGATCAACTCCGGCAGTCGCCAGTCCGTGTGATCATCGGCGGCCTTGCGCAACACCAGCGCGATCTTGTAGGCCAGCGCCAGGTCTGCCGCATCACCGAAAACATCCTGCGCCAGGGTCAACACCAGTTGATCGATGGGAAGCGCGACCGCATTCAGCCAGCGTTGGATGACGATTCTGAAATCGTTCAATTCGACGATGACCTGCTGCGCTTCAGACTCCGCCAAAGCGGGCAGCCATCTATCGGCCTGACTTGGCGCGACAAAATTCTCCACTTCGCGGATCTGCTTGAGAGTGTCACTCGCCGCCTTGACCAGTTCCATCTTCGCGGCATCTTCACGCCAATCCCGCCGCCAGACCTCGTAGGCTTTTGCCAACTTCCGCGCCGACTGCGGGTCTGCCAGATAGGTGAGCAGGTAGTTCAGTGACCCTGCTGTGGCGCGCGTCTCGGAGGTGCTGGAGATCAACTCAATGGGTTCAATGCCTTGTTGGCGCAGCGCATTGACCACGTCCACGCCGCGGGCGTTGCGTGGGACCAGGACGGCCACGGTTGGTTTTTCTTCATCGGGAATTTCCGCAAAGGTAGCGACATAATTTTTCACCGACTTGACCACCGCTTCCAATTCCTGCTCGGGTGAGTATTTGGCGCTGATGAATTTGATGGCTTCGGGGTTATCCGGCGGGTTGACGGGTTCATAGCCCTCCGGCACCGGTTGAATGTGCGGCAGCGAGAGTGCCGAGCGAGCCTTGGGGTCGGGGTGGGCATTCATGACCCAGTCAATGAGATGGTTGGCGAGCGCAATCACCGCAGGCTGTGACCGGCCCGATTCGGGCATGTCCAAATTGGGGTTCTCGCGGATGAAGTTCCGCAGAAGATCGGGCGAAGCGGTGGTGAAGGTTTCAAAGATGGCCTGATTGGGGTCGCCCACGCGTACCCAATTGCCGCCGCCCGATAAGAGTAACAAAATTCTCTCCTGTGTCCGGCTGGAGTCCTGGGCTTCGTCTTCAAAGATGAATGGATAGCGGTAATGCAAACGCTCCCGATATTCGTCATCGTTTTCGAGCAGGGTCAAGGCCAGGCGGATGAGATCGTCGAAATCCACCGCGCCGCGATAGGCAAGGGCGCGCTGATAGTCTGAATAGATACTCCAGCCGAGTTGAGCAAGAGGCAGCGGCGTGAAAGAAGCATCGAGTTTGGCTTTCAACTTCTCCGGAGTCAGAAGGCGGTCCTTGGCAGAGCGGATAAAGGCCAGGGCAAGGGAATCCAACATGTCGGGTAATTGCTGGCGCTTGACCCAATCCCGTTTGGAGGGATCGAGGGCGGGGTCGAGATACTCATCCAGGTCGTGAGAGGCCAGCCAGGCGTTGACCGACTCGCGGCGGATGAAACCCGCTTCGCGCTCGTCGATGATGGTGAAGCGTTCCTCCAACCCCACGCGCGCCGGTTTCTCGCGGACGATGTCGTGCGCCAGGCCGTGCAGGGTGCGGACGCGATATTTGTATAATGCCTGAATTTTATTATTCTCATTAAAAAAGTTCCTGATGCGTTTGTCGAAATTATCCACCGCCGAGTTGACCAGGGTGACGATCAGCACTTCCTGCCCGTCTTGCAGCCGCCCTTCGCGAATAACCTGCGCCGCCAGCGCCGAGAGAATGTGAGTCTTGCCTGCGCCCGGTACCGCGGCAATGCCAAGCCTCCCGCTTTCATAGCGCAGGATTTGTTCTTGTGAGGGGCGGGGAATGAAGGAATTCATATCGATTGCAGTCCGATCTTACTTCTTCTTCAACTTGATCTTGCCCGCGCTGATCAGTCCGCGGATAATGTGCTCGAATTCATCCAGCGCATCGGGAGTGATCATATAAAGTGAAATGCCTTTATTCTTCGCATCCAGCCTTAATTTCTTCTCGTAGGCAATGATGTCCCTGTATTCAATGACCAGATCGGGCAGAAGATAACGCTTCACAGTGATCCGTTCGCTGAAGCGCGCTTCCCTAAAAACGCGGAAAGGCAGGCTTGCCGCCATCAGCCCAAAGACCACGGCCAGAAATCCCTGAGGGTTAAAAGAGCCGGTCAGAATCCATTGATAGGCAAAATATACCGTCAATACAAACCACGCCGGATATAGCCACAAGGCAATTTTCATCGTCCCGATATACCTGGGTTTGTAAATGATCTCTTTCACTTCACTACTCCCGAATTTACATCCACCATCATCACCGAAGTATCCACCGCTTCGAAATCATTTCCGGTCAGCACATCGAGCAGATGCAGCATGTCGTTGTCCCAGCCTTCGTCCGGTGAACCGCTGACAAACCAGTTCGAGCCGTTGTCAGCCAGCACAATACCATAGGTCTTCATGGCTTGCAGCAGCACCTGCATCTCCGGCGGGAAGCCGCTGATGTCGTACCCCGCTTTCAAACGAAAACGAGCGCCCATCGGCGGGATTCCGTTTTGCGGGTCGGAGGTTTGATGACGCGCAGGCCAGATATATCCCGCCGTACTTTCCGCCGTGAAGCGCAAGGCATGACGGATCTCGCCGCTTGTGATCTCGTTATACCGCACCAACCCCGGCAGGATGGGCAGCCCTGCAGCATCCGCCGAAGTCCAAACTTCAGGGCGCAAGGCATTCGAGTTCAAATCCCAAATCGCGCCTGAGCCGCCGCTCCAGTTCGTGCCGTCGAAACTGGCATCATAAATTTCATACAGCCTGCACGTTTCAGTATCAAGAGTCAGGATGTGGTGGTCGGAACCATATTCCCGGTTGGGGTTATCGGGGATGGGATACGGCCCCGGATCGGATTCATCAGGATAGTAAAAGACCGCATCAAACTTCGGGACAGTGGATCCTGCCACGATTTTGTAGGGAATCCCGATTGGCCCTCCCTCCCATGTTCCCGAGCCGAAGTCCATATGGAAGCCTTCCCCCCGCCCGATCGAATTAACCCACGCCTCCGAAAGCGGGTGGATCGGCAGCGAGTCGATGCGGGTGTTCCAAAAATTATCAGCAGGGAAGATGGGACAGCCGGCGGTGCCCCCGCTGGAAGGTGTGGGTTCTTCAGTGGCCACAAACTCTGTTACTGGCTGGGTAGTTTCGGTTACAGGCATCGCTGGTGGAGTATTGGCGGGCGGCGTGATGATTGCTATGCTGCTATTGCAAGCGAGGATCGAGAGGATAAGCGCGCAAATTCCAAAAATACTTTTTTTCTGCATGGGGCCTCAAGTTGTATCAGGGCATGGGTACAAAAGCCAGGAGGGTGAGAGGGGACTTGTCAGTGACCATCAGGAAACCTTCTGTGCCTAGTAATACAAGACCTTCCCATTTCCTCAAAGTGCCGCCATCCAGCTGCAGCATGATTGGGGGACTGTCAGCAAGGGTGATGGCGTTCTGGGAGAATCTCATTTTCACCAACCGCTCAACCTGCTCTTGGGTGGAGTGCGTAGGGCCTTGTTCATATTTTTCCGCCAGCGAATCCAGGGTCGTATGTTCCTGCGCGGTATTAAGCACCCAGAAACTATCCTCCCCTGCGAAGGCGGCATCTGTGACGCGGTATTCCAGGTTTGGAAAGGAAATGGCGGGGAGAGGATTCAAGTTCAAATCGAAGGCATGAACAGTCGGAGTTGGGTTGCTTGCGGAGCTGTTGTCCTCAAAGATCGCCAGGACCGTTTTGTCCATAATAAGTAGCGCCTCGTTGCTGCGCCCTTCAGATTTGATCGGCAACGGAATCTCAACCAGACTTTCTTTATTCAAGGTGATCTCCTTCCCATCTTTGGAGATCGTTCCGGTGACAATATATCCGTGCATGCTGTCACCGTTCCCGGCCTCAATGGTCAGGTAGACTTGGTCTCCATAAAATGTGATCGCCTCATAACCCTGAAAGTCGGAGATGGATTTTTTCAGCCCCGGTGCATTCAAATGGATGAGAGCCGGCTCCAGTGGAGTGGGATGCGTTCCATTGAGGTAGGCAAGAATATCTATCTTTGAAAGTGCAAAGAACGCGCCGTCATCCGCCCCGAATTTTTTGGGGTACTGCGGCAGGAGGATGAGAGTATCGCCGTACCAGGCCAGACCAGAGAATTCGGCGTCTGGTTCTGCGGCCGGGCCTTGAAGTTTTATAAAGGTTACCGCTTGTTCAAGCGGCAAAACGATTGAAGTAGGGGATATTGTCGCCGGTTCAGTTTTTTGGGGGAGGGTCGGGGTCTTCATCGGCTGGCAGCTTGAAACTGCAAAAATAAGAACGGAGAACCAAAGCGGATTCGCCCGGCGGGCGGTCAACCTATTCACTTCTCATCACTTTCTGAAAGGCCCTTAGCAATGCACCCCTTTGTTCGAAGCCGGATTCGCCAAGGTTGGATAAGGCAAGATAGACTTTCTCGCGGCAGCGACTCAACAAGCCGGAAACCAGATGCGAGAGCGTTTCGATCTCCACTTGCACTTCGTCCGAATCCAGCCATACGCGGCCATCCTGCCACTGACGCGCAAGGACGAAGGGTTGTGTCAATGGCTGCGACACGCGCTGTGACCATCCTTCGGATCCGGGTTCGAGCCAGAACTGCACCGTGGCAGGCCGGTTCATCATCAAAAAAGTGTATGCAGGTGCGATCAGCACGGCTTCTTTATCTTCACTACGCCACGCTTCAAGGTATTGGGCTGAGATGACGCCATCTTCCAACATGGCAATGTACTCGCGGCCCATGTCGAAGCCGGGGAGGTTCAACGGCTCCATGGCGTTGCGGAATTTTTTGATGGACTCTACCAAACTTGCGGCCACACGCACCGCATCCAGGTTGGAGTGAAAACCGTACCCGGGCTGTGAGATGACCTCGCCGAAAAGTTTTCTCAGGAAGAAATCAAATGGCAGGGGCGGCCCAGTCCGGTAGGCCTCCAGCCAGCTGCGAAGTTCCGAGTAACGTGTGCCGAGGATATACGTCACGCGCTCTTGAACCTCCGGCTTGATTTCTTCAAAGGTCGAGAGACTCAGATCGCGTGGATGATAGACGATCTCTGTTAGTAATTGTGCGCGCACCAAATCTGTATCCAATACAAACATCAATGCATGCGCCACGTCGAATTTTGGCGGGTGGAGGTTCCATTGTGGGTGCGCCAGGGCAGACAGGGTCAATAGCGTTTTACTGGCGGCTTCGTCACGCAGGGATCGCGAGGGCCGGTTCGTGCGCCACGGGATGCCGGCCGCTTCAAGACGATTTGTAATCGAGAAGCGCAGTGAATCCGAAAGGTAGGGCGAGAGAATGACGATCTCTGAAGGCGCGAGGCCTTGATTGAGCAGGTTTACAACTTTTGCCAGAACTTCATCCAGCATCTGGGGATGAAAGTGGGCCAGTATGAACTCCATCGCCGGGTTTTCGTTGTTCTCGAATTCAGGCTCATGGCCGCTGATGGCTGCGACCATTCCGTTTGAGAGGCGGATAATATCCTCCGAGCAGACAAAGGACTCATTCAACTCAATGACTTGATCGCAGCCTGCGCTTAGGGCCGCGCCGGTTGCAGGGTCGCCACCCAGAAATTTTCGATACCCTGCCGCCTGGTCGAAAAGCAGCAGGGCCGAGTCGAAGTTCTCCAACATCCCGCCGACGATGTCGTGTGCGCGCGGTACATCTTCTTCAACATTATCGTAAATGAGATGACGATAGGTTTGCATCCAATAAGTGCGGATGTGTTCGTTGGGCCAGAGGATGTCTGCAAAGACTTCCATCTGCAGGGAGAAATCCAGCAGGTTGTTGTTCAGGCAGTATTCGCGGAAAAGGGTGGCGCATTCCTGTGCGTCGGCATAAACGCGCCGCTGACCGGGGTCGCCGAACCAGGCCGAGTCCAGCCGTGAGCCGATCTCGGTGTACGGAAAGCCGACCACTGCGGCCTTGTTCAGGTTATCGATGATCTGGGAATATAAACGGTTGCGGTTGATGGTGACCGATTCAAAATACCCGCGCTCGTCGAGCAGGGGCCTTACCAAATGCGCCATGAAATATTGCGCAGTCTCCAGCGTGAGGAAGATCGGCGGCTGGTCGGGGCGCCGGAACCCGGCCTGTTCAGCCGCATAGGACCAGAACAGGTCGCACATTCTTCGCGCCAGGCCTCCGATGGTGGCAGAGGTCACCTCACCGCCTGCAACACGCAACGGGCTTGCCAGTAAATCCAGATACGGTTCTTGCAATGTCCGTTGTGGGGTGAGCAAAAGGATCGAATCTGCGGCGGCGCCCTGGGCAAGCAGGAATCTCACGCGCTCTACAGCTGCTGTGGTCTTTCCGGTCCCTGCCATGCCGGTAACGAAGAGGCGAGAGTCAAGGGGAGATTCGATGATGGAGCGCTGGGCCAGGCTCAGGTCAGGCATGAAGCGAATGTAAAGTATCGGAAGGGATTTGTCAATGAAGCGGTGCCTGACCATGGAATTCCATGGTCAGGCACCGCTTCATACGTTTGCTTTGCTACTTCAAATTCCTGGCAAAGAATTTTTTGGCGCGATCCCAGGCGTCTTTGGAGGCTTCCGGTTTGTACACGTTCGGGTCGCTATCACGGAAGAAAGCATGACCAGAATTGGGGTACGTGATTACCTCATGCTCCACACCGATCTCATCAAGCAGATGGTCAAACTCATCAACCGTTCCGGCAGGGATGGAGACATCCGCATCGCCGAAGAAACCAAGCACTGGCGCTTTGAGTTTGGCGCGCAACTGGTCGAAGATGGTTTGCATGCCGCCACCGTAAAACGTGCAGACGGCGTCTACGGGACGAAGTGTGCTCAGTGAAAGCGACATGCGTCCACCAAAGCAGAAGCCGACGCTGCCGACCCTGCCATTGCAATCGGGGTGGGAGGTCAACCCGTCGAAGACGGTTTCCAATTCCTTCGGCGCGTTCGGGCCATATTTCTGCACCAGCTTCATGGCTGTGTCGCCGTCACCGGGTGGGGCCAGTTCGCCGTGATACAGGTCAGGCGCAAAGGCAAGATAGCCTTCCTGCGCGAATCGGTCTGCAATGGATTTGGTTTGGGCATCAAGCCCCCACCATTCCTGAATGACGATCATGGCGGGAAAGGGCCCCGTCCCTGCGGGCCTTGCGAGATGGCCTTGCACAGAACCGAATTGAGTTAAAGAGGTCATGTTTTTATCCACTGGGTGTGGGCGTGGCTTCCGGGGTTGTTTCATCGGTTGCCGCGCCATCTGTTGATTCGCTTGAATAATCGCCGCCGACTCCCACGCTGCACACGGCCATGCTTTCGCCCGTCAGGCAGGCCGAAAGTGAGCCGCTGCTGATCACGCCTATCAGGGAAATGATATCTTCTGGTGTGTCTGCTAAAAGCACCAGGGTATTGCCTTTATCGCTGGCATCAAAAAGAACAAGGCCCGTTCCGAAGCGACCTACATCGCCATATTCGGTGGTGGTGATGAAATTGCCATCGCCGAGCGTTACATCAAATTTCCTGGTGTATGACTCAATCTCATCCACCGGCGCGAAGGAACTGATGACGATGGCATCTCCAGAACGAGGCCGGGCGTCGGTGAACTCGATCTCAATGTCCATGGCCCGCAGGGAAGTTTGCAGCCCGCTCAAGGCGCTGACCAGTTCTGTGGTCTTCAGAACTTCCGAGGTCAGAAAGACTTGCACGGTCTTTTCCTTGAAGATGAAAGGAAAACTTTGCAGAGTTGTGTTTTGTTGGCCTGACAGGACGAAATCTGCCAGGTTGGAGATGAGGGTGGCGTTGTCGGTGAAGGAATTGTATGGGGAGGTGAGGAAGGTGAAGTCGCCGAACGCCGCGACATTGCCATCCTCGCTGAGCGCGGCGCCGCCCTGACTGGAAGCATGCGCGTCATTCGCCGACGAAAGCGTGGTTCCCGACCCCCGCAGCAGGATCATCCCCGAAAGCGACTCGACTGAATGCGTTCCGTACAAGACCACTTCTTTCAATCCGAAAGTTAATTCATTTTTGCCAAACTCTTCGAAGATGACATTCCGGAAGTTGCCCTCGTTGTTTTCGGTATTGTAGAGATAATCGCTGTTAATGGAAATGTCGAAAGCGGACAGAAGCGAGTTGGCGGAATCTGAGTCGCCATATGCAAGCGGGTTTCCGCTGACGGGGTCATAGTAAATGAAATTTCGCGTGGCGTCCGTGAGCACTAATATACGCCCGCCGCGTTCCGCAAACTTCCTGAGAGATTGCTGTTCAGTTCTTGAAAATGGAACCGACGGTGAGACGCTGATGAATGCGCTGGCATACTTTAACTGGTGTTCGAACATCGAGGAGTCAGCGTAGTTTTCCATCCTGCCGCCGCGCTCCTGAATGGCGCTGGTTAACGAGTCGATCTCGTTGAGATTGAATTGATTCAAATGAATGTTGTCGAGCAGCACTATGCCGTTGGTTTGCAAAGTGGCGTCGTTTACCTCGGCGCTGTCATTGATCGGTGGTTCCGGCGCTGCGAAGGATTCGAAATCCGGGGTGGCAACCTCCGCTTGTTGTGGCACCCCGCGATAGAACCAAAGCCCTCGCGCGAAAATTGGGAGAAGCAAAATCAAAAGGGCGGTGAAAATGGACGATCTTTTCATCATAGGCCTCCTGTTATTTCACCGGCAGCGGTGGGATATACAGCATAAAGACCCCGGCCTTGTTCGGGTAGGGCAGTGACATGCCATCGGGGCTTTGAATGAAGAACAGAAAGCCTGAAGTATTGACCCCGGCTAAAGCGGCCAGGTCTTCGGTCTGGTAATTTGCAACCTTTGCCAATTGGGCAGCTTTGTTGTAGGCGTCTGTCTCAGTGCCGAGCTCATCTGCAATTCCAAGTCTCTTTGCATCAATGCCGGACCAAATCTGCCCACTGTAGATGGTTTCAGGCCCGGCGGTGAGTTTTTCCCCGCGCCCCAATTCCACGGCCTGGAAAAAACCCTGCTTGATCATCTCCACCTGGCGCATATCCGAATCACGCGGCGCCCCCCACAGTTTATATGGCCCGGTTGTGATGATATCTTCGATCACAAAGGGACTGGGCGGCAGGTAGCCGATCACGCCGATATTGCCAACCATTGACGAAGGCTTGGCGTAGATGTAATCCGTGTTGACGGAGAGGTAATACGCGCCGCTGGCTGCCATGCCATTGACCGCTGTGACCACAGGCTTTTTCTCGCGCAGGCGGGTCAATTCCATATACACGGCCTCTGTGTCCACCACCGTGCCGCCAGGGCTGTCGAACACCAATACCACTGCCCGAACTTCAGGATGCTTGATCGCATATTGAATTTGCTTGATCATGTTTTGGGCAGTATAGGAATAGATCGCATCCTCGAGCCGAATCACCCCAATGATCGGTTTAGGGATAAGCGTCGAGATCAAAATCCCAAGAATCAACGGAATTGCGACCCATAAAAGTCCATTGCGAGTGCGCTCCCAACTGTTATCGACTTCACTCATAACATTCTCCTCGGACTGATAAGTTTGCCTTTCTCATCAGCATATACGAGAAAATCACCTTTGTCAACAAGGTTGTGATGAGAAACGAATTAAAGTATAGTTAGTGTACGGCCTGACAGCCGTATCATCACATCACCCATTTGGAGGAATATTCCATGCCTACCACCCCCGTTAAAGGTGTCGTGCGGAGCGGCGCAGTCGCTGCAAAACCGACCGCAGCTTCCTATGTAAAATTTTCGGATAAACTCACCGCTTCCATTAACGACATTTCCAAAATCATTGAGCAACATAAGGAAATGATCGACTCGATTCAGGAAGTCGCCCTGGAGTTAACCTCCTCCATTGGGTCGTTGCACACGCTCACAGTCAAGTATGCCCGCATTGCCAATCAGATTCTGGATGTGCTGCTGCCCATCCTCAAGAACCTGCCGGTCATCCCAAAGAATGTCATGCAATTGCTCGTCAACCTTGAAAGCATGACCCAAAAGATCATTGATAATGAAGTCGAGACCACCAAAACCATCACCGATGTGCAATCCGGCCTGAAAACCGGGGATGTGAATAAACTCAAGGCGCATGCCGGCCAGCTCCAGACGGTGACCAGGACCATTATGGCCATCATCCCCAAGCAGTAACGCTTCCAACCGGATTTTGGATTTGCCGCCGCTTTGGATATTTTCCACGCTGAAATTGTTGACAGTTCTGCCAACTCGCATGTATAATACCGTCCGCTCCTGCCCCGGAGAAATTTTCCGGGGCCGTTGCCTGTAAAAACCCAGCTTCCCCGATGATCAGCGAAGGGTGTAAGAACCCCGCGGGTTGCGCGGCGAAGTGAATGACTGGAGAAAAAAAATGAAATTTGCAATCGTTGAAAGTGGCGGCAAACAATATCGTGCCGTCGAAGGCATTACCATCGATGTGGACCGCCTTGCCTACGAGGTAGGTAAAAAGTTTGATTTTGATCGCGTTCTGCTCGTGGCTGATGGGGATGCTGTCACGGTTGGAACCCCAACCGTTGGTGTCAAAGTTTCCGCCACTGTGGTCGATCATGTTCAGGGCCCCAAGGTTGTTTCTTTTAAATACCGCCCGAAAAAACGCATTCGAGTGAAAGGTGGCCATCGCCACCAGTACACCCGATTGATGATCGACTCCATTGGGAACCCCGGCAAATAACGCCAGGTCAAATAGACTGAAAAAGTAGTGAGAGGTAGTAGACAATGGCACATAAAGTAGGCGGCGGTTCAAGCCGCAACGGAAGAGACAGCAATTCCCAGCGTTTGGGTGTGAAGCGCTACGCAGGTCAGTTTGTACTGGCAGGCAACGTGCTCGTGCGCCAGCGCGGCACCAAGATCAAGCCCGGTCTTAATGTGATGATCGGAAAAGATGATACCCTCTTTGCAACCGCCAGCGGCGTTGTGAAGTTTGATATATTGCGCGGGCGCAAACGCGTCAATGTAATCCCGGCTGAGGTGGAATAATGAAGTCAGATATTCATCCTACCGTGTACGAAGCCAAGGTGACTTGTGCCTCCTGTGGCACCACCTGGGTAACCACTTCTACGAAGAAAGAACTACGCATCGACGTCTGTTCGAATTGCCACCCTTTTTACACCGGCGAATCCGCCAAGATCCTTGATGTGGAAGGTCAAGTGGATCGCTTCTACAAGAAGCTTTCCGCCCGCCAATCCTATGTCGAGCAGCAGAAGGCCCGTGAAGAGTCCACGAACGTGCTCAACCGCAATGTGGATGACCTCGCGCTTGCCCCTCGCGCCACCGATTCCCTCAAGAAAGCTGGCTTGCTCACAGTTGGGCAGATCGTTGAGAAACTCGCCGAAGGGGATGGCGCGCTCCTGCAGATTGCCGGTTTCGGCCAGTCTGCGCTGACGACATTGAAGAAGAAACTGCGCTCCCTGGAGATTGAACTTCCCGAAGCGCCCAAGGCCGAAAAGACTGAATCTCCTGAATCAGGCGAATAAGGTTTTAGCCGCAAGTTCTTTGTCAGTTAGAAAGTTCTCAGGTAAACTAGACAGGCAGATGCAAAAGCATCTGCCTGTTTTATCATTCCATATTTGCCCGCCGTCGGATACTGGCAGAGAGGGCAGGAGAATTTAATGAGGCATACCCAGGGTTCCATCGAAGTCATCTGCGGGTCAATGTTCAGCGGCAAGACCGATGAATTGATCCGCAGGCTGGTACGCGCGACGATCGCCAGGCAAAAAGTACAGGTTTTCAAGCCCGCCATCGATATCCGTTATGCGGTTGAGAAGGTGGCGTCTCATACCGGTTCGACTTATGAGGCAATTCCCATCGAACGTTCTGCGGATATTCGCTCAAAGATCGAGAAAGACACCACAGTTGTCGGTATTGATGAAGCGCAGTTTTTTGATTCCGATGTGATTTTGGTGGCACAGGAATTGGCGGCGCGCGGAGTACGCGTCATCGTCGCCGGATTGGATACGGATTTTCGAGGGGAGCCATTTGGGTCCATGCCCATTCTGATGGCTGCCGCTGAAGATGTGTTGAAGCTGCACGCTATTTGCATGGTCTGCGGCGGGAATGCCTCCCGCACCCAACGGTTAGTCAACGGCAAGCCTGCCCGTTACGACGAACCGATTGTCATTGTCGGAGCATCTGAGATGTACGAGGCGCGTTGCCGTCTTCATCATGAAGTACCGCGTTAGGAGGAGGCATCATGGATAACTATCAGGACTTTTTAGCCGAGATATTGATAGACGCGGATACATTGCAAGCGCGCGTGAAGGAGTTGGGCGCACAGATCAGTAATGATTATCGTGGCGCCGACCTGTTGTTGATCTGCATTTTGCGAGGCGGCGTGCCCTTCATGGTGGATCTTAGTCGCAGCATCACCGTTCGGCACATGATGGATTTTATGGCGGTTTCCTCTTATGGCGCGGGGAGGCGCGAGTCTAGCGGCTCGACCCGTGTCACCCTCGACTTGCAAATGGACATTCGCAATAAAAATGTGTTGCTGGTCGAAGATATTGTAGATAGCGGCCATACCATTGCCGCTGTTTTACAAATGCTCGAAACCCGCCAGCCAAAGACTCTGAAAGTATGCGCATTGTTGGATAAACCCGAACGACGCGAAGCCCATGTCCCGATTGATTACCTTGGCTTTAGCATTCCTAATAAATTTGTTTTTGGTTATGGCCTGGACCTTGATGAATATTTCCGCAACCTGTCGTTTATCGGTGTTGTGGACCTGGATAAATACAAGCTGGAATAGGATCTGTTCAAGAGAGGAAATGTGAGCGCCACAGACCCGGGCACAGACAGGGAATATTCGCCCTATGCAGGCCGATGGGTTGCGCTTGTCCGCGGGCGGGTCGTTGCCCAAGGAGGCACTCGCGAACAGGCGCTACGGGCTTCACAATCCAGTCGCCATAAAGAAAGAACGGAAATTGTTTTTATGCCAGCTTATTTCACATTGCCCATTATTTTGGATAGGATAAAGGAATCTCTTCCTGCAGAGCAGGAAATATATCTGGTCGGAGGGGCGGTGCGTGATCTTTTCATGTCTCGCCTCTCCCCTGACTTTGATTTTGCCCTGCCATTAGGAGGCATCTCCGTTGCTAGAAAAATTGCCGCCGCCCTCGAAGCCGATTTCATGGTTTTGGATGATGAGCGTGACACAGGCCGAGTGATCGTTTCCAGTGAAGACGGCACCCGGACTTACATCGATTTTGCTGCCTATCGTGGTGCAAACCTTGAAGAAGATCTGCGCGCCCGGGATTTCACCATCAATGCCATTGCTTATAACCTGAAAGACGATACGATCATTGACCCCACCAATGGCGGGAGCGACATCCGCGCCCGGGTTATTCGCGCCTGTTCCCCAACTTCGCTTTCCGACGATCCCGTCCGCATATTGAGGGCAGTGCGGCAGGCGGCCGCTTTTGGCTTCACAATTGATAAACCCACACGCGAACTGATGAAACAGTCTGCTGACCAGATTCTGCGCATTTCAACAGAACGCCTGCGCGACGAGGTTTTCAAAATACTGGGCGGGCCCAAAGCCAGTGCTTCTATTCGCGCACTGGATATGCTGGGGGTGCTTCCCCGTCTCATGCCTGAATTGGAGAAGATGAAGGGAGTTCAACAGTCACCGCCACATGTCTACGATGTCTGGACGCACACCCTGGCAGTGATGGATTTTCTCGATGAGACTCTTGCCAGCCTGCGTGTCGGCTATGATGCCGAAAAAACAAATGACATGTTTACTGGCTTGCTGGGGCTTCGCTTGGGAAGATATCGAGAACGCTTGTCAGCTCACCTTGCCAGCCCGCTTAACAAGGACCGCCTGCATCGTTCCCTGTTGTTTTTTGCCGCCCTCTATCATGATGTTTGCAAATCTGAAACGAGATTTATAGACGAAGAGGGACGCACCCGGTTCTATGATCACGATTTGAAGGGCGCTGAACTGGCTGCTGAACGCGCCCGGTTTTTCAACCTCAGCAATGATGAGATTGAGCGCTTGCAGGTCGTCATCAAAAACCATATGCGAATTCATAATTTTGCAAGCAGGCTCGAACTGGAAAAGCAAACCCCGTCCCGCAAAGCGATTTACCGTTTCTTTCGCGACAGCGACAAGGCTGGGGTGGACCTGATTCTACTGGCGCTTGCAGATTTCCGCGCAACCCGGGCCAACGAACTCACAATCGAAGCCTGGGCTGCCTATCTGGACGTCGCCCGCATCCTGCTCGAAAATTATTGGGAGCGGCCCGAAGATGTTGTCGCCCCGCCGCGTTTGTTGGATGGAAATGACCTGATGAAAGAATTAGACCTTTCGCCGGGTCCGCAAATTGGTGCCTTGCTTGAGGCCATCCGCGAGAATCAGGCCGCTGGTAAAATCGAAACAAAGCAGCAGGCTTTGGACTTTGCCCGCAATGAGTTGATAAAACCTTAAAGGTGAATCATGAATTATGTCTTCTTTGATCTTGAGTCTCAAAATCTGTTTGACGACGTGGGCGGGCGGGAGAATTTTGATAAATTAAAAGTGGCATGCGGGGTGACCTATTCGACCGCGAAAAACGATTTCACGGTGTACTGGGAAAAGGATGTTCCCGCATTGGTGGAGGAGTTAAGGTCGGCGACCAGAGTGGTGGGATTTAATCTTGTTGGGTTTGACTATAAAGTCCTGCAACCGTATGCCCCCCAGACTCGCTTCGCTTCCTTCCCGACCCTCGACTTGCTTCTGGATTTTCAGAAGAATCTTGGCTTCAGAGTTAGCCTCGATAATATCGCAAGTGCCAGTCTCGGTACTACGAAAACAGCGGATGGGATTCAGTCAGTCCAATGGTTCCGGGAGGGACAGTTGGAGAAGGTTGCTGAATACTGCAAGTCTGATGTGGACATCACGCGCCGAGTGTTCGAGTTCGGGCGCGATAATGGGTTTGTCTATTACAAATCCAAGTTGGGGAGTAAATTAAAAGCGCCAGTTAAATGGAAATAGAGAATTGAAAAAATGGAAAAGGTCATTCTTGGCGGTTTAAAGTTGGCGTACGAACGAAGGGGAAGAGGAGCGCCGTTGGTTTTGATCCACGGTTATCCCCTGGACCATTCCATATGGAATGAGGTTGCCAGCCTGCTTGAGAGTGACTTTGACCTGATCCTGCCGGATGTACGCGGCTTTGGCGAGTCGTCTTCGGAAGAGAAAAAATACAGTATTCTAGACTTGGCGCGAGATGTTATTTTTCTGCTGGATCATCTAAAAATTCCCCAAACAGCCATTGCGGGACATTCCATGGGCGGGTATATCGCGCTGGCCCTTGCCCGGGAATTTCCTGCCCGCCTGAGTGGGCTGGCGCTGGTCTCTTCGCAAACTTTTGCTGATACCCCTGATCGCAAGATGAACCGTTATCAGACTGCGGATGAAGTGCAGGCAAAAGGTGTCCACATTATTGCTGATGCGATGACGGATAAACTGTCCCCGATTCCAGCAGTCAGGAATTTGATCCGCCCGCTGATCGAACAACAAAATCCAATTGGTATTTCCGGCGCTCTCAGGGCGATGGCAGAACGTGATGAAACGACCCTGACTTTTTCGGGGCTGCGCCTGCCCTTGGTGCTTATTCATGGGGATGCTGATAATCTGATTCCCGTTGACCGTGCGCGTGAACTTAAAGCCAGGTTGCCATTCACTCGCTTGGTGGAAATTCGAGGCGGGGGGCATATGCCGATGCTAGAGTCGCCCCAGGTGACAGCAGAAGCGCTGAAGTATTTACTGTAAGGATGGAAAATGCCCGACACCCTGCCTGGTGTCGGGCATTTTCAGAAGGAGAATCAACCACCGGCTCAAGAAAGAAGCGGGGCTGTATTACCAAATTTGGACTTTTTTTGATTTGATGTGATGTGAACGGCTCCGGTCCATCGAATCATTTTTCTGATGTGCGCTACCAATACGCCACTGGGGACCGGCTTCATGAGAAAATCATCAGCACCTGCGTCTAATATGCTTGCTACCATGCGCGGGTCATTGATCGCAGAAAGGATCAGGATGGGAGTCGTACTGAAGTTGCGAATGGCTTTACATACCTGCCAGCCGTCCATTTCAGGCATCATGAGGTCAAGGAGAACGACATTGGGGTTTTCTTCTCTTACGATCCGAACGCCGTCTGCACCAGTGTTGGTTGTCATTACGTCGAACCCATGGGTCTTGAGCAACATGCTCATTAACTCAGTGATCGCGAGGTCGTCGTCAATTACAAGGACTTTGGTGGTCATATTTGTTTCCTGAAATTATTATCACTTAACTGCTCCTATTTGTGCTTTGCAATAAGTTTACAGATTGAATATGATTCATGTGATATTTGTCAGTTGCTAATTCAACCTTTTTTGGTAGAATTTTCGGGATGTTCGTGAAAATAATTACATATAATTACTGGAGGAAAAATGCCTAAATGGGTTTATCTTTACAACGAAGTAAAAGAAGTTGAGAAACTTGCCGGTGGCTCATGGGATGGCGTCAAGGCTATCGTGGGCGGTAAAGGTGCAGGTTTGCTGGATATGACGCGCGCGGGTGTGCCAGTACCACCTTTCTTTACGGTTACCACAGATGCATGCAATGCTTATCAGAAAGCTGGAAAGTTCCCGGCTGGAATGTGGGATCAGGAACTGAAGGCAATGAAGGAAATTGAAAAGAAGACAGGCAAAAAGTTCGGCGATTCCAAGAAGCCCTTACTGGTCTCCTGCCGCTCTGGCGCAAAATTCTCCATGCCCGGTATGATGAATACCATCCTCAACATCGGCTTGACCGATAAGGTGGCGATGGGCATGATCGAAGCGACAGGCAATGGCCGCTTTGTATGGGACTCATATCGCCGTGTGGTTGAGATGTTCGGTACAGTGGTGATGGATATCGAAGATGAAGCCTTTGAGCATCCCCTTGCTGAATATAAGGCAGCCAAGGGATATAAACTTGACATTGAAATGAGGGCGGAAGATTGGCAGGAAATGGTGGGGCTTTATAAAAAGGCATATAAAAAGGCATGTGGCCAGGAGTTCCCACAAGATCCCTATAAACAACTTGCATTGGCGACCGAGGCTGTGTTCCGTTCCTGGAATGGGAAGCGTGCCGTTGCGTACCGCCGTAAAGAGGGTATTTCTGATGCGCTTGGCACGGCGGTCAACATCTGTACAATGGTCTTCGGGAATATGGGCGACGACTCTGCGACTGGTGTGGCATTCACGCGCAACCCTTCCACGGGCGAGAAGAAAATGATGGGTGAGTACCTGCTCAACGCGCAGGGTGAGGATGTGGTGGCCGGTATCCGAAACACGGACGCCATTGAAAACCTCAAGAAATACATGCCCGAAGCATATAAGCAATTCATGGGCATCACCGCCCGCCTCGAAAAACATTATACCGACATGCAGGATGTTGAGTTCACCATTGAGAGCGGTAAATTGTGGATGCTCCAGACCCGTGTTGGCAAACGCACTGCCAAGGCAGCGGTAAAAATCGCGGTGGATATGGCAAATGAAGGTTTGATTACCCGCGATCAGGCTGTTCTGCGCGTCACCCCGGACCAGGTGGATGCGTTGCTTCACCCGCAGTTTGATGATGCTGCGATGAATCAGGCTGAAAAAGAAGGCAAGTTCCTTGCCAAAGGTGTAAATGCGTCCCCCGGCGCTGCCGTTGGCCAGATTTACTTTGATGCGGATCTTACCGAGAAGATGGCAAAAGAATCCAAACAGGATACCATCATGGTGCGTCCATTCACCAAGCCGGATGATGTTCATGGCATGATTGCAGCCAAAGGTGTGTTGACCAGTGAAGGCGGCGCAACTTCCCATGCGGCGGTAGTCGCACGGCAGTTTGGCATCCCTTGTGTGGTGGGTGCCTCCGCGATCAAAATTGACCTTGAAAAGCGCATTATGCATGTTGGTGATGTTGTTTTGAACGAAGGTGATTGGGTTTCGGTAGATGGGACGACCGGCAAAGTCTTTGCTGGCAAGATCCCGACCTCTGAGCCGTCACTCGAAGAACAAAAAGAGTTGATGACCCTGCTCAAGTGGGCAGATGAAATCTCGGCACGCAAAGGCATTCGCGAAGAAATTGAACCGGGCTATCCGACCCGCGGTTTGCAGGTTTGGGCAAATGCCGATTACCCCAAGGACGCGCGCCGCGCTCGTTCCTATGGTGCTGTGGGTATTGGCCTCTGCCGCACCGAGCATATGTTCTTTGAGCCCGAGCGCTTGCCGATCGTCCAGCGCATGATCCTTGCTGAAACCAGCGAAGGACGTACTGAAGCGCTCAATTTACTCCTGCCGCATCAGCGCAAGGACTTTGATGGTCTCTTTGAAGCCATGGATGGTTACCCCGTCATCATTCGCTTGATCGACCCGCCTTTGCATGAGTTCATGCCCGATGAAGAAAAACTCCTTGAAGAAGTCATCACCATGCGCGTGAAGGGTGAGACGAAGGGCCTGGCAGAAAAGGAAAAACTACTTGAATCGATCAAAGGCATGCACGAATCCAACCCAATGATGGGTTTGCGTGGTGTGCGTTTGAGTATCTCGATGCCGGAAATCGTGGAAATGCAAGTTCGCGCCATCTTCGAAGCCGCCGCCGACTGCACCCTGCGTGGCATCAAGGTCAAGCCAGAGATCATGATCCCGTTGACAGGAACCGTGAAAGAGTTGGACTGGATCCAGCCGCGCCTCGAACGCATCGGTAAAGCCGTGATGCAGGAAAAGAAGATCAAGTTTGCTTATAAGTTTGGCTCCATGATCGAGATTCCGCGCGCCGCTGTTACGGCGGACCACATTGCCACCCAGGCGCAGTTCTTCTCCTTTGGTACCAATGACCTTACGCAAATGACCTTTGGTTATTCGCGTGACGATGCCGAACGCAACTTCCTCATCACTTATGTACAGGAAGGTATCCTCGTCAAGAATCCCTTCCAGACTCTCGACCGCAACGGTGTGGGCAAGTTGATGCAGCGCGCCATCTTTGAAGGACGTGCCGTTCGCCCCGATCTTGAAGTGGGCATCTGCGGTGAGCACGGTGGTGATCCCGAGTCCATCGAATGGTGCCATATCATTGGCAACAACTACGTCTCCTGTTCTCCGTTCCGTGTGCCGGTGGCCAGACTGGCTGCCGCTCACGCCGCCTTGACACATCAACCGGCGAAGAAGGCTCGTGCTAAGAAACCCGCCAGGAAGACATCGAGCCGGAAGTAAAAAATATTTCAAAACGACATCCCCGCATTACGTGCGGGGATGTCTGTTATTAGAACTTTGGTGGCATTGCCGATAACAAAGATACATGGATAATAAATTTCAGGAGAATAGAACCCATGAAAAATAATAAGATACGTTTGTTTGTGGCAATCATATTGATAATGCTTTCCATGCAGGGATGTAATTTGGGGCCAGCCCCTACAGAGGCTCCAACTGCGCCGCCTACAGAGGCGCCGACCTTGGTTCCTGTAACCCTGGAACCGACTGCGATTTTGCATCAGGCCATTCCGGCTTCGTCGCCAGAAGACTCGAATTCATATCCGGATGTCACATCCTTTGAAACGGCTTCTGAGAAACGCGCTCCTTATGGAGACTCATATGATATCAACCGCCTGGAGCGCCCATTTACACAAGACATGACCTATATTGCCGATCTTGATATTTCTCTTTTCAGCATCAGCGAGGATGTGGATTGGTATTTTGTTTCTGTTAAACTGGTTGGGACCGACCCGAACAATTCTGCCAATATCCGCTACTCATTGGAATTGGACACTGACCGGGATAGTTTTGGCGACCTTCTGATCGTAGCTGAACCTCCTTATTCCCAGGAGTGGACTGCGGAAAACATCAAGGTCTATTCAGACACCAACCACAACAGCGCTGGAAATTCTGCCTCCAAATCTGATGCGCCATTCAACGGGGATGGCTTTGACAAAATGATTGCCAGCACGCTTGATGGATTGGGCGACTTGGATACGGCCTGGATCCGCATCAACGCTGGGCCTTTGGCCACAGTGCAGTTTGCGTTCAAGAAATCCCTTTCCGGTGAAAAATTCTTCTATGGTGTTGCTGCCGACGCCGGGGTGAAGGATGTATCCAGGATGGATTATGTGGATACCTTCTCCCTGGAAGAAGCAGGTTCCCCCATTCGTAGCAGTGCCAACTACCCTCTAAAGGCGGTTTATGCGGTCGACAACACCTGTTTCCAGGCTTTTGGTTTTACTCCCACAGGTTTTGAGCCTAAAGTTTGCCCCAAGATCACTCAACCGCAGGTAAAGAATTCAAAAGTGCCCGCTACCCCCGGCGTGGATGCCTGTACAGCAATTGGAAGGCCCAACCCCGGTAATTGCCCTTACGGCTGGGCAGATTACCCATTCTGTGGCTGTATTCCCGGGTAACGAAAATCCCTATTCTACAAACCGCAGGAAAACCTGGTTGCCCAACAGTTTTCCACGACGGGTAAGATTGAAGACCTCCGAGCCAGCGGGGGTCTTTTTTTCGATTAAACCCAAATGGAGGAGTTCATTAATTTCTTTGGAGAAGATATCCATTAACCCGCTTCCAAAACGGGACCTGAAATCCGCGTCTGCGACCCCGGCTTCCACCAGCCGTAAATTGTTGATCATGTAATCCGAAATATCGTCGCGTAGAGATTGCCTATGGTGATTGACAGTGGCCGGAGAAAGAGGGTAATTGATGATTGATGATTGGTGATTAATTAAACGGTCGATGTAGGTTTTGATGCGTAGCGCATTTGAATAACGGAATCCACCCGCATAGCCGTGAGCGCCTGCGCCAAACCCGAGGTAGGGGAACGAGCGCCAGTACTGAAGATTATGTTTGCAGGCAAATTCAGGCAATGAGTCAAAAGCCGAAGGTTGCAAGCCATTTATTGTTGATGTTTGACCTTTCACCTGTCTGGCCCAATTCGAAATTTCATACTGCGTATAGCCAGATTTTTGCAAAAAATCCATTGTCCACTCATACATATCGGCAGCAAGATCGGGGTCAGGGAGCGGGAGCAGGCCGCGTTGCGACCAGCGCCCGAACGGTGTGCCATGTTCGAGGGTGAGCGCATAAGCAGAAATGTGTTCGGGTTGTAATTCCACAATCCGCTTGACGGTGGTCTGCCAGGATTTCAATGTTTGTTCGGGCAGGGCATAGATCAGGTCAAGGTTGAGGTTATCGAACCCGGCTTTTCGCGCAGTCGTAACGGCTTCGATGACGGTGAAGAAATCGTGCGTGCGTTCGAGCATGCGCAGTTCTTCGGTGATCGTGGACTGGACGCCGAAACTGATGCGGTTGATTCCGGCTTTACGAATGGCGTTAAGTTTATCTGGCGAGATCGTGCCCGGGTTGGCCTCAATGCTCACCTCCGCGGCAGCAGAAATATTGAAGGCGGAGGATAAAGCCGACATAATGGAAGCAACTTGCGGCCCGGAAAGAAGCGAAGGAGTCCCACCGCCGAAAAAGATGGTCTGGGTCGGTTGGGAATGGGTCATGAGTAATTGGTTCCCGATCCATTCAATTTCTTTGATAAGCGCTTCAACATAAGCGGGGATCATTGCTTCCTGCCCGGCATAGGTGTTGAAGTCACAGTAGGCGCAGCGATGTTTACAAAATGGGATGTGCAGATAGAGGCTGGTCATTTGGGGGATTGTATTTCCGTGGGCGTAAGATCAACCCCGTTGGAAGTGGCAAAGGCGAGCAGGCTGCCGTCGGGAGACCAGGCAATTGAGTTGACGCCGCTTCTTTGCAATTGTTGGATGAGGCTGCCATCGTTGGCGCTCCAGATGGAGACAAATTCGTTGAGGGTGCCGCTGGCCAGAAAATTTCCGTTGGGCGACCACGCCATGCTGTAAACGGGACCTTTCAGACCAGGGGCATTCCATTGGATTTGCCAGGTGCTGGCGTCAAGCATGGTCATTTGGCCATCATAAGTGCGGACGAAGAGGCGGCTGCCATCGGGTGCAAAAGAGACTAGTTGTACCCGGTCTGTGAAACCATCCAGGGTCTGACGAATATCGCCTGTGGCGGAGTCGCGGATTTCGACGGCTCGATTGTACAAGGCTATTGCAATCATGTTGCCGTCGGGCGATAATGCCATGTCCATAAAGTTTGATCCGCCATTGGGCGTGAATTCTCCGGTGATGGAGAGGGCTTCCTCGTATGCGGTCATATCCCAGACTCGAAATCTATTGTCATAAGAAAGAGTGTAAAGCCGCTCTCCGTTGGGTGACCATGCCATGTTGGTGACTGCGTTGGTGTGACCTTGCATGGTTTTCAACAGGGCGCCCGCGGGTGTCCATACCTGAATGACGCCTTTATCGTCGCCGCTGGCCAGGCGCTGACCGTCTGGCGAGTAGGCAACCGAGTACACCAGGTCGCGCCGCAGCCACATGCTGTGGATCATTTTTTCGGCAACTACATCCCAAATGGCGACTACTCCACTCACAGTTCCGCTGGCGATGGTTTTTGAATCAGGCGACCACGCCAGGCTTTTGGGGCTATATTCGTACTCAAACCCTTTGGGAAGGGATAGGGTGATTTGTTGAGATGCGATAGAGAGAGCAGGCGCCGCAGGGTTGGCAGGGATTGGCGTAACTGTGGACATCGGTTCTGCTGTTGGAGTTGAAACAGGCGCTTCAGGACTTGGGCTGGAGAGGATCGGAGGCAAGGCGCTTTTCTCCACCTTTGGAGTCTCGACTGGCGGCGTGGCTGAACAGGCAAACATGAGGAGCGCAAGCAGGACCGTAATAATGAGTTTGAAGCGCATACTTACTCCTGAACGGATGTGATGGATGGAGAATTGCGGGGAAGGCCGACGAGCAAAGCGATGGGTCCCAATAGCAGGAGCCACATGGCGTTGTGCAGGCCAAATTGATCGGCAAGGATTCCAATAAGCAGCGGCATGGATTTCGCCAGTGGAGTTGTGACCGCGCCGATGGCCATCAGGCTGGCGCTTTGGCCGGGCAGGCTGGAGTATAGCCGTCCCTGTAAAATAGGATACCAGCCAGTGTTCGAAAGATTGACGAAGATGATGAGGATGAGTTTAGGGATAAAGCCTGGGATGAGCATAAACGCGATGAATGCGGCGGCATTGAAAACAGCAGCGCGCCGTAAATAGGAGACAGTGTCTTTTTGTTTATCGACAAATGTAATAAAGAGGAAATCGGTTGCAAGCCCCATCGCCAGCCAGACAATCACAGCGATGCCCGCTCTGGCTCCGCTTACATCAGCGACATCTACAAAATAGAGTGCGAGAAAACTAAACAGGATGTCCATCATCAGGTCGGCAAACTCAAGCAGGAGCAACCATCGCCAGACCTCCCTGCGTTTAAGGGCGTAGAAAGCGGCTTTGAATCCGTCGAACACTTCGTCGAAGGTGGGGAAGGGTGAATCCTTTTTATCAGATGGGAGATACTGGATGGCAATGAACAGACTCAAGGCGGAGATGGAAGCGAGCAAGGCATAGGTTCCGCGCCAGCCCAGGCCGAGGTAAACAAACAGGCCAAGTAACAAGGGCCCGGCCAGGACACCCAGCGATCCCGCAAAGGTCCAACGCGCCATGTTTTGTTCATGGCGGCCGGGCTCGGAGTCCATAAGGTTGGCTTGGGAAAGACTCACATACGCGCCACTTGATGGGAAAAACAGGATGAACGAGGAAATAAGCAGGAGGAAGGAATAACTGGCACTCGTCAGGAAGAGCGAAGCGGTAAAAAGAATTCCACCGCCAAGGATCAACAGCCGCCTGCGCCACACATCGCCAAGGATACCAATAAAGGGTTCAATGAACGCAGCAATAATTCCCGGCAGAGAAAGCGCCAGCCCGATCTGTGAGTAGGTGAGATGCAGATCGTTGCGGATCAACGGCCAGGCGGTTTCACCCACGCCAAAGACGAGTTCATCCATAAATTCGATGAGGAGGTAAATAAAATTCATAAAGAATGGATGATGGGCGATGCCCTGTCGTTAGCTGTTCAATTTCAATCGCATGACGATGGCTGCGGGGATCTCGCTGAATTTTCCGCCCCAACCCAATGGATAATTCTGCGGTGTTTCCGGCGGAAAGGCGCGCTCCTCGAACCCATCCAGCACAAATCCATTTTTGAAGCCGAGGTTGAGATACTCCTGAAGCGGGCGTTCAAAATAGATCTGCGGCTTGGGTTGGTTGCGCAGGGCAAGCCCGCGTGTGGAGTAGGACGTCATATACCGTGAAGTCTTGACGGAGTAGGTGATCTGCATCTCGCCGTTGTTGTCCGTTTCTTCAACCATATGTGCAGACGAGGAATTATTAAAACATGGATGGGTAATGGAAAAGACAAAGGCCCCGCCCGGTTTAAGTAGTTTGGGCAGCGTGCGAAAAAGCGGCTCGATGTCCGCCATATCGAATAGCGCCATGTTGGAAAGCGCCGTGTCGAATTTTGCTTCACCAAGGGCAAGGAGTTGAGATTCATCGGTGGCATCCAGAACACTCAGGCCGATTTGCAATGGGTATTTGGCAAGCCGTTGCCGGGCAAAACCGATCAGGTTGGCAGAGAAGTCAAATGCCGTGACCGTTGCCCCCATTTCTGCAAGCCGGAGGGTGGTCAATCCATTTCCACAGGCAATGTCCAAAATGTGCGCATCTGGTTTGATATCTATAAAAGCGGCAAGCGCGGGCCAGCACAACAGGTTGAAGAAGTCATTGCCTTCGCTGCCCATGCGCCGCTCCCAGGCTTCGGCATTGGCTTCCCACGCATCGTGTGTGATCTCATTTAAATTTTCCATGGGCCTGTTTTACCACAGAACTTATATGCTTTTTCGTTGTTCTATTCATTAAAATATCATGCCTATGACCAGACAAAAATTCACCTCCCCCCGCCGGAAATGGATCCGAAGTATTTTACAGTGGATGGCGCCGCCCGCCTTTCGCCTGTTAACCGACCTTGAGATCCGCGGCGTTGAAAACCTACCGCAAGGCGGCCCGCTCATCATGGTGGGTAATCATTTTAGTTTTATTGACCCGGTCTGCTTCGTGCGCATTGTTCCATGGCAGATCGAATTTCTAGGTGGTGCCGACCGGCCGCATGCCCCGTTCGCGTCCCGCATCATCCCATTCTTATGGGGATACCATCCCCTGTATCGGGGGACCGGCGCCAAGGATTCGATTCGTGCAGCTGAAGGCATTCTTCAGCAGGGCGGAGTGCTGGGAATTTTTCCGGAAGGCGGGAATTGGGCAAGCGTTCTCAGGCCTGCCCGCCCTGGAACAGCCTTCCTTGCCGCCCGGACCCGCGCTTCCATCCTGCCCGTGGGGTTGATCGGCATGACCGAAGTATTTCCCAGCCTCAAGCGTGGGCGTCGCGCAAAAATCCAGGTGAATATCGGCAAACCGTTCGGTCCGTTTCACGTTGAAGGCCGCGGTCAGGAACTCCGCAACCAGTTGGACGAGGTCGGTCATGAGATCATGCGCCGCATCGCAGAGTTAATTCCAGAAGAACAACGTGGTCATTATTCCAGCGACCCCCTCATCCGTGCGGCAGCGAAGGGCACGGAAATTTATCCATGGGCAGATAAAGTTGAAGGTCAGGTGCGGGGTGTGGTGCGCTGATCGCTGAAAAATTGCCGATACATGTGACTGGCAGTAAGAGTTACTTCCGGGTGAGATTTGGCAAAGGTTCGCAGTCGAGGCCAATGGGGCCCAAGCGCGAGGCGGATGAGCCAATCAGGAGCAATGTTGTTCACGATATCCACGCCTGCATCTGCGACATGAAAGTGCCAGCCTGTTTCAGTTTTGATTGCCAACCCACAATGCCCATATGAATGTCCATGGAGCGGGATGAGATACATTTCCGGGCTGAACGGCAGGCGAATGGCATCAAATTCATACCATTGCGAATCGATGGTTTCATAAAGGGATAGGCGCGGTCGATGGGCAAGGTTGCGCGGGATATAGGCCGCTTTGCTCCAATGGTATGTCTTCGCATCGGTAAATGCCAGGTATTCGCGCCTGTGTAAATGGATGTGCGCATGAGGCAGGTCGGGCAACCCTCCGCAATGGTCAAAATGCATATGAGTGAGAATGATGTGGCGTATATCTTCCGGCTTGAAGCCCAGACGCCGTACCTGGTGAACCGCCGCTTCCTGAGAATTAAAAGGCATCACGGTGATGATGCGAAAAAAGTTGGTAAACCAGGTCGGGTTGGAATAATCCTGCAGCCCAAGGCCGGTATCGACCAATACCGGCCCATCGTTTGTTTCGATCAGCAGGCACAAAGTACCGGTTTTCATTTTTGGCGGAAATCGGGCATTGCAAGTGAAACAATTGAGGAAGTGAATGGTCATGCCTTTATTTTACTTTTATCCGACTCAAAAAAGATTGCAGAATGAATTTATCCCGGCTGAAGACGGGTTTTTAGAATCTGCACGAAACGGATTTTTCAAATCATCTTTTTCGCCCGATGATTGTTCGCAATGATGATTATGACTTGTAACGACGGATAGAGTAAAAAATATTCACTGCCTAAAAAGATTGACACTCCGCCAGCCCATAGTATAAATGCCGTAACAGAGTCTGCTTGAAGACGGTTTTGTTTGTTACGCAGGGAAACATCCTGCGGATCAGGCAAAAAATGTTTTCAGGCGGGTTCTTTACTTTTTAACCCCTGGAGGTGCGAGTGAACGCGACTTTGAAACTGGGAGAACATTATATTTTCGATCTCTCTGACTGCAGCCATGAAATTCTGATGGATGGCGAGCAGGCGTATTCTTTATTTTCGCAAGCTGTGCGCGAGAGCGGCCTGACCGTTGTAGACGAGGGTTTTTACAAGTTCAGCCCGCATGGTTTTACCTGTTTTCTCCTGCTTGCCGAGTCACATGCGAGTTTGCATGCATGGCCGGAGTATAATTATTGTGCCATCGACTTGTTTACCTGCGCCATCGGCATGGACATGCTGCCATTGCTGATGCGTATCAAGGAAGCCTTTGGCGCGGATGATTTCGCAATGCGAAAATTGGACCGCGAAGCATCCGTCGAAACAAAAATTCCGATCGCGGCATAGGATCCAATGAGCATTTGGTTTACTGAAGAACTTCACCCCTATTATCGAAAAGGGATTCGGGTCAGGCAGGTGCTTGCTGATGAACAAACCCCATACCAACATATTCAATTGGTCGAGACTGAATTTTTTGGCAAGGCCATGATTCTGGATGGGATCATTCAGCTCACCGAGCGCGACAACATGGGGTACCACGAAATGATCGTGCATGTTCCCATGCTTGCTGTCGGGAATCCCAAACGGGTACTCATTATCGGCGGCGGGGATGGCGGCTCCCTTCAGCAGGTATTGCGATACCCATCCGTGGAAGAAGCGGTGATCTGCGAACTGGACCAGCGCGTGGTGGACCTTTCCCGCGAGCATTTCGCTTTCTTTGGCGACCCGTGGGCGGACCCCCGCGCCAACCTGCTGGTTCGGGATGCTTTCGGCTACCTTGAAGAAAACCCCGGCCGATTCGATGTCATCATCTCTGATACCACCGATCCCATTGGCATGGCCGAGCGGCTTTTTTCTGATGACTTCTATAAACTGATGGTGCGTGCCCTGGCTCCCGACGGCGCGGCGGCGACCCAATGCGAACAGCCTTTCTTTGACACGGAACTAATCAAGGAAATTTATCGATCTGCAAAGGGCTTAACAAAGAACCCCGCTTATTATTATGCCCATATTCCCACGTACCCCGGCGGGGGAATCGGCTTTATGTATGTATCCGATGTGCCTTGGGAGAACGGCTTGAAAACCCCCTTTCCACCCGGCGAGAACCGATACATCAACCGGGAGGTTCATCAAGCGGCCTTTGCCCTGACAGAGCTCTTCCGCAAAGATCTATATGGTTGATTTCAAGCCTCCGAGCCTGCATCGGAGGCTTTTTATATTTGTTATGCTATTGAAAATTATGAATGCTGCCAATCGTGCTATATTGAATTAACAAGAGGAGTGTTTTGAGGTCCCATCCCCTTGTTGAGGATTTAATGAGATTTAACCCCTTTGCTCGATTATTTATGAATTTCCTCGTGGTGGCAGGAATACTTCTTACCGCTTCTTCCCCCGCTCCGAATTTATCAACACAACAAGCGTCAGATTTTCGTCAGGCGGCCCTGACCCAGATCAGTTTTGTCCCGAACATCGAAACGGCTGGGGTGGTGGTGGGCGGAGTCAATTTACCCAGGACCACCCAAATGTTTTACCGCCGCAGCGGCGAACAGGGATGGCGGGCCGGTCACCAACTCATGCGTATTGATGATGGCCGCCTGATTGGCAGTTTGTTTGGGTTGGCGCCCGCATCCATTTATGAAGTGCGCGTGTCGGACGGGGCGTCTGAGATCAGTGGTGTATTCACGACACAGCCTGAAGAACTGACCTTTGCCCCTGCAACCATTCTTCACGTCAATGATGATGCGCCCGCGGGCGGGGATGGTTCAGCCGTATCTCCTTTTAAGACCATTGGCGAAGCCGTATCTCGTGCCACGCCGGGTACACAAGTTCTGGTGGCGGATGGAGTTTACAACGAGGCAGTCACCTTCCCGGGTTCTGGAACGGCTGGGAATTGGATTCAGGTCAAGGCGGAGGGCGGAGGCGCGGTCCTTGATGGTTCGATTCCCATTGCGGCGGATGCGTGGATACCGCATGAGACCAAGTCGCATGTCTGGTTTACGAAGATCGGGCCGGGGATCAAATATCTGGCTCGCAACCAGCAACGTTTTTATCTTTATGATGACTTGAATGGATTGCTCACCGGCATGGGGCATAAAGATGTTGCCATGGATGAAGGTTGGTTTTATGACCCGGCCAATACCAGGTTATACGTTCGTACCCAGAAGGATCCTTCTACTTATACCTGGCAATTGCCCCGCCTCAATCAGGCATTTTATGTGGAGGGGCGCGATTGGATCTGGGTTGAGGGGTTCGAGGTGCGCTTTTATGGCACCGAATACGGTTGCGGGATCTGCACAAAGAATGCCTCACATATTGTGATTCGCAAGAATCGTATTCACAATATTCAAAATGGGGTATTCGTGGATTGGGCCGGCGGTGAGGACCGCGGCAATGATACCCGGATTGAGTTTAACGATATCTCAGACCCGCCATTGAATGAATGGCCTTGGAACGCGGTCAAGGCAACTTCCATGGAGGCCACAGCGATTGTGTTGCGCGGGCATATCGGCGCCATTGTGCGCGGGAACCAGATCCATCATTACTTCAATGGCATCTACACCAGCTCGTCAGCCGCGATGGATAACCCCGGCGTGGCTTTTGATGCGGATATTTACAACAACAACCTTCATCATATCTCCGACGATGCCCTGGAGCCGGAAGGTACCTGCGTCAATCATCGCTTCAGGAACAACACCATTAACACGGTCTTGGTTGGGGTTTCGCTGGCACCCGTCACCATGGGGCCAGTCTGGTTGCTGCGCTCTACGATCGCCAATTTTACAGGCCGCAGCATTAAGTGGGATCGCAACTCTGACGGCTGGGTGATGATCTATCACAACACCAGTTGGACGAGTCTTCCCAGCCCAAATACGATCGAGATGATCAGCACGGTTCACAACTCGATCATGCGCAATAATATTTTTCAGGGTACCGGATATTCCATCGAAGAGCACCGCACTGGTTCGACCGGCCATGATTGGAATTACGATAACTGGTACACCACCTTTAGCGGCCCGCATTTTAAATGGGAGAACCTGGATATTTACAACACGGCCCAACTCTGTAGCGGGTTTGGCTTTGAATGTAATGGGTATGAAGACTTGCCTGGGTTGGTTAACCCAGTAGGCGGTGATTTTTCGCTTACATCCTCAAGTTCTAATATTGACCGCGGCGTTTTGATCCTGGGGATCAACGATATTTATTACGGCAGTGCGCCGGATATTGGCGCGCTCGAATCTACTTTTGGAGATCCACCGCCTGCAACAGGCACGCCCTTGCCTACCAATACGCCTATGATAGATACTACGCCGCTTCCAACCGCAACAGTAGCGGCAGTCGTTCCTCCGCTTACAGCATCCATTTTCCGTACAGATCCCACCCCAGGCGGCGCAGATAGGATCCATTTCTCGGTTAATTTTTCAAAAGATGTCAGTGGAGTGGATGTAAATGATTTCACGATAACCAGCAGCGGCGCAATTGTCAATTATGCAATTGAGGAGGTTGCGGGCTCGGGGGCTGCCTATGCCGTGACAGTTTATACCGGCGTGGGCGATGGAACCCTGCGGCTGGACTTGTTGGATAATGATAGTATTGTTGATTCCTCCATGGTGCCGCTGGGAGGAGTTGGCGCAGGTAATGGAAACTTTACTTCCGGCGAGGTGTACACCATCAATAAGAGCGCTCCCATCGTGACCTCGATCCTGCGCGCCGACCCAAGCCCCACTGCCGCTGGAACGGTTCGATTTGCAGTGACGTTCTCTGAACCGGTGAGCGGGGTGGATACGGCTGATTTTTGGCTCTCCGTTACCGACGGAGTCACGGACGCGGCAGTGACTTCCATCGTAGGCACCGATTCTTATTACATCGCCACGGTAAATACAGGAAATGGCGATGGCTCGCTTCGCCTTGATGTCCTGGATAACGATAGTATTGTGGACTTGGCCGGGCTGCCTCTTGGTAACCCAGGTGTGGGAAATGGAAATTATTCCATGGGCGAATCTTACACGGTCAACCGTTCAACACCTGTAATCCAGACAGCGACATTCACGTCCGATGGCGGTAATGACGGGTGGATTCTTGAGTCAAAAGAGACCAGCAATAAAGGTGGCACGACCAATGCTAAGGCTGTTTCCCTGAGGGTTGGGGATAACGCGCAAAATAACCAATACCGTGTGATCTTGCATTTCCCAACAGGCACACTGCCTGATAACGCAGTAGTGACTCAGGCGATCTTGACGCTGCAATTGGAGAGCGTGGTTGGGGGTAATCCCTTCACGACCCATGGCAATATGTGGGTGGACCTTCGTAACGGAGCATTCGGCAGTTTTGGTCCTTTCCAGATCGGTGCTTTGCAAACCTCCGACTTTCAAGCGCCTGCTACAGTGTATACAGCCGGGATCATTTCAAATAACCCGGTCGGCGGCTGGTATTGGACAACACTAAATAATTCCTCGTTGCCATCGATCAACCTGCTGGGCACCACCCAGATTCGATTGGGTTTTCAACTGGATGATGATAATGATAAGAAAGACGATTACATGACGTTTTTTAGCGGCAATTACAGTGTTGCATCTGCGCGTCCGCAACTGGCGGTCAAATATTACATCCCGAAGTAAAATTGTCAGCACGGCGACATTGCCGACTCTGTTATTGATCATACTCATCTTCCCAAGAGGAGACTCCATTGAAAGTACTTCGTATTCTGGGCGTGTTAATGATTACGGTCTTTATCGCAGTATGGATTCTGGCCAACAGAAAAGAAACAGCCGAACCTGCTCCGCCTATCCTTGCGACGCCCACGCCCCAACTCCCTTCCAATGCTGATTCTGTGGCGACGATTCCCCAGCCAGTCGAGCATCTTATTGGTGTAAGGGTGGTGGATGGTGTGGGCGAATTTTTTGCCCGGGACACTGGGGAGAAATTCGTTCCGCGCGGGATGAATTACATCCGCCTGGGAGGGCAGATATTGTGGGACGGCTCTTCGAACTTCGGCTATAACATGTTTGACCCAGGTAAATACAACGCCCCCAAGATTGACCTGGACCTTAATATTATGAATATGAGGGGCTATAACACAGTGCGTGTCTTTATCAGCCCAGACATGGTGGGGACACAGTCTGGGGGACTGTCTTTTGCGTATATGAGGAACGTGGCAGACTTTTTACAGCGTGCAAAGAAGAATCATATTCATGTCATGTTCACCCTGGATCGTATTCCAGATGGCAAGTATGGGGAGATTCTGCTTGAGGATTGTTGCACCATATTTGCCTTGTTAAATTCCAATTTTTTGCCGCCAGCGGGGCTGAAAGCCAACCAGACGTTTTTCAAGGATTTTATAACGGACTTGCTTTCGCTTAATGCCCCGACCGAATACATCTTTTCTTATGAACTGCGAAATGAACTGGCCTTTGACTCAGACCAGGCGCCTTTTACTATGACCTCCGGGCTGGTGCGGACGGCGAATGGAAAAATGTACGACATGGCAGATCCAACCAACAGGGATCTGATGATGAAGGAGAATCTGGTCTATTGGATCAATGAAATGCGTAAAGCCATCCGGGAAGTGGACCCAACTGCATTAGTCAGTGCCGGTTTTTCTGTCCCTCAGGGGCCGAACCCTGCCCGGCCGGGTGATCCCAAAATTTCCATCACAGAACCTGCGATCTGGTCATCCGATGCAGACTTTGTAGACCTGCATGCCTTTGTCGGTATTGATTTAACCATCCATCAATACGCTGAAAATTTTGGGATCAAGGATATGAAAACCAAACCGGTGATCATGGGGGAATTTGGCGCGGAAGTAGCGCTCATGGATACGGCCCAAGCGGCAGCGCTCCGCTTCCGTGAGTGGCAGGCAGAGTCTTGTGCTTATGGTTTTGATGGCTGGCTATTTTGGACGTGGGACACGAACGAGCAGCCTGAATTATTTAATGCCATGATGGACGCCGGGATCATCAATAAAACCCTTGCACCCGAGGCCATGCCAGACCCCTGTGTTCCGTAAAATTTATCTTCTAAAAAAAACTGCGACAGAATGTCGCAGTTTTTTTCTTTACACCAACATTCTGACCGGATTTTCCAGGAACTCTGCCAGTTTTTGCATAAACTGGGCGGCTTCGGCGCCGTCGCTGACGCGGTGGTCAACGGAGATGGTGGCTTTCATGCGCGAGCCGATCTTGATCTCGCCGTTCACGACCACGGGCGTTTCCTTGGCGGAGCCGATGGCGAGGATGGCAGCCTCTGGCGGGTTGACGATGGCGATGAATTCTTCCACGTCGTACATGCCGAGGTTGGAGGTGGAGAAGGTTGAGCCGTCTACATCCTCTGGCTTGACCTTGCCATCACGGGCGCGCCTAGCCATGGCTTTGATCTCACCTGAGATCTGGCGCAGGGATTTGACATCCGCATCTTTTACGACGACGGTCATGAGTCCGCCCGGGACGGTGACGGCGACGCTGACATTGACATGACCGAACTGGATGATCTCATTGCCCTTGAGGGTGGCGTTGAGGTTGGGGAATTGACGTAAGGTCAATGCAGCGGCTTTGATGATGAAGTCGTTGACGGAGACCTTTTCGTTATCGGGCAAGTAGGCATTGATCTGCTTGCGCATCTCCATCACGGCTTCCATTTTGTATTCGTGGGTGACGTAGAAGTGGGGGATGGTCTGCTTGGATTCGACGAGGCGGCGACCGATGGCTTGGCGCAGTTTGGTGGTGGGGATGACTTTGTCTTCGGTGGAGACTACGACCGTGGACGATGGACTACTGACGATGGAAGATGGTCTGCGGTCTGTGGTCTGTGGTCCGCTTGAAAGGGCGGCTTCCACATCTTTGCGCACCACACGTCCGCCGGGACCTGTGCCTTGAACGGAGGCGAGGTTGACACCGTTATCTTTGGCAACTTTGCGCGCGAGCGGGCTGGCTTTCACGGGTCCGCTTGCGGCGGGGGAAACTGCTTGGGTTGTTGTGGCAGGTGTCGGCGCGGATTGAGGCGCAGGCTTTTCATCTGCTTTCACTTCCAACTTTCCACTTTCCACTTTTGCTGGCGCATCCACTTTTTCGCCTGCTGCTCCCACTACCGCGATCGGCGCGTTGACAGGAACCATCGTTCCCTGATCGGCAATATGTTGAAGGACAACACCACTGGCAGAAGATTCAACTTCAACCGTGGCTTTGTCGGTTTCGATCTCGGCGAGGACATCGCCTTTATTGATGTTTTCGCCCACTTGCTTCACCCAGCGGACGAGAAGACCTTCCGCCATGTCGAAGCCAAGTTTGGGCATGTTGATTGTTTCAGCCATTATTTCAAAACCTCCTTTGCCGCGGCGACGATGTCGGGAACTTGTGGGAGAGCGGCTTGTTCGAGGGTGCGGTTGTAAGGAAGCGGGACTTCCTTTTGCGCCACGCGGATGATGGGTGCATCGACATAATCGAAGGCTTCTTCGTAGATGCGGCTGACGATTTCGCTGCCGACGCCGTAAGACTTCCAGCCTTCTTCAACGACGATGGCGCGGTTGGTCTTCTTGAACGACTCGAGCACGGGTTCCATGTCTAGCGGGCGCAGGGTTCGCAGGTCCACGATCTCGGCTTCGATGCCTTGCTTGCTGAGTTCGTCGGCGGCTTTCATGGAGAGTTCAAGACCTTTGCAGTAGGTGACGATGGTGAGGTCTTTGCCGGGGCGCTGAATTTTGGATTTGCCGATCGGGATGGTGTATTCGCCTTCGGGGACTTCGCCACGGACTTGATACATGGTGGCGTGTTCGATGAAGAGAATCGGATCATTCGACCGAATGGCGGATTTGAGCAAACCCTTGGCATCTTCTGGCGTTCCGGGGCTGACCACTTTTAGACCGGGGAAGTGCGCGAAGATGGCATCGGGAGTCTGTGAGTGGGTCGCGCCGAGTTGGCGTCCACCGCCACCGACGGCACGGATGACGAGCGGCAGCATGAACTGTCCGCCAAACATGTAGCGCAGTTTGGCTGCCTGATTGACGATGTAGTCCATTGCGGAGAAGGCGAAGTTGATGGTCATCAATTCAGCGATGGGACGTTGACCAACCATCGCCGCGCCGATGGCGGCGCCGAGGATGGCGTTCTCTGCGATGGGGGTGTCCTTCACACGGTCTGCGCCGTACTTGTCATAAAAACCTTTGGTGACGGCGTAGGTACCGCCCCAAACACCGACTTCTTCACCCATAATAAAGACGGCGGGGTCGCGGTCCATTTCTTCCATTAAAGCTTGCGAGATCGCCTCGCGCATTGTAATTTTTGCCATGTGTATTATTCCTTAACCACGAAGCCACGAAGACCCCAAGACACCAAGTTTTTTACTTCTTTGTGCCTCCGTGACTTTGTGTCTTAGTGGTTTAGTTATCTGCGTAAATATCCGTGTACAAATCTTCCATTGCCGGTTCGGGGCTGGTCTCTGCGAACTCGACCGCCTTGTTGGTCTCTTCTTCCACACGTGCTTCGATTTCATCTAATGCCTTGCGGGTGGCAACTTTCTTATCGAGCAGGTACTTGTTGAAGATACCGATGGGATCGTTCTCCTGCCACTTCTTCACTTCTTCCGCTTTGCGGTAGCGTTCGGGGTCGCCCATGGAATGTCCACGGAAGCGGTAGGTGTCAATCTCAAGCAGGTATGGCTGCCCTTCCTTGCGGATGAAGTCCATCGCCTCTTTCGCGGCTTCGTAGACCTTCATCACATCCATGCCATCCACCTGACCGTTCTTCATGCCGTAGCCTTCCGCCTTCTGGCGGATCTCGGTCACAGCGGATGCGCGTTCGACAGCCGTGCCCATGCCGTATTGGTTGTTTTCACAAACCCACAGCACGCGCAAGCCCCAGGTCTTGGCAAGGTTCAACGCTTCATGAAAATATCCGATATTGGTCGCGCCGTCGCCGAACATACAGATGGTGATGTTATCGTTCTTGGCATACTGGTCGCCGAGGGCGAGTCCCGCCGCAACGGGCAGGTGACCGCCGACGATGGCATGTCCGCCCCACATGTTCTTGGTGGTATCTGCCATGTGCATCGAACCGCCCTTGCCCTTCGACATGCCCGTTGCCTTGCCGAGCAATTCCGCCATCACTTCATTGGCAGAGATGCCGCAATTCAACGCCACACCGTGGTCACGATAGGCGGTGATCACACGGTCGCGAGGCTCACGCGCCGCGATCAAACCGGTCGAAACGGCTTCCTGCCCGATGTACAGATGCATGAAACCGCCGATCTTGCCAGCCTGGTACAGTTCCGCGCCACGTTCTTCCACACGACGAATCAGCACCATCTGGTAATACAGGTCTAGTAATTGTTCTTTCTTCATTGATACTCCGATAAATATAGCGCGCAAATAACGCACCTATGGATTTTTACACTTAGGTACAGAACACTGAAATCAAATTTAAGTTGTGTTTCCTGCAACCGAGTCGGGGATTATATCAGAGAAAAATCATCCGAATTAAAAAATTGAGAGTTTTTGAAGGCCTCTTGGTGAAAAAAGATACAGGTAAAAAAACTCCCCGCCATATTCTGGCGGGGAGTTTGATCATTTACAGGCGGGTACAATTTGCACGGCCCTTGGCGATGCGCCGTTCTCATTTACGGCTTCTATTTCATAGGTCAGATTTTTATTAAGGGGAGCATTCGTATCTTTGTAGTTCACCCTGCTGGCCTTGATATTGCCAATCTTGTTCCCATCCCGAAAAAGGTTGTAGGAGGTTTCTCTGCCTCCGCTGGCCCAGCTCAGGGTTACGGAAAATTTCTTGGGGCCGGGCTGGCAAAGTTGGTCGGTTACAAAAAAATTGGCAGGTATGCCTGGTAGAGTCGGCGCTTCTGCCACCTTCACTAGGGTAAAGTCTGAATTGGGAATTGCGTTCTCGTTAAAAATCCAACAATCATGCCCGGTCGCATTGATCACCTGCCACCAGCTATTGTCTTCATTGCGGCCAGTTACCGGCAGGCTGGTTCCCGCGGCGATTTGATCGATAATATTGTATAAAGTGCTGGGCCCTACGCGGCAGTTTGAATTTTTGCTGAGTTTGATTTCTGGTGAAACCTGTGGTGTATCTGTGACAGGAATAGCCGTTTCCGTCGGTGTTGCTTCGGGCGTGTTTTCAATGACTTGGATACTTCCCTCAGTGGGCCCTTCCGTGGTTGCGCCGGAGGTTTCAGTGTTGGAAGGGTTGTTTCCGCTTAAAGCTGGGTTTGGCAGATTGCAGGCAAGGATGGAAAGGATCAAAACGGTACATGCAATGATTAGTTCTCGTTTCATTTTCATTTGCTCTCCTGTGAATTAACTAAAGCGACAGTTTAATTATACATCTCTGTAATTTATATGAAACTAATTTCAATGTAAAATTGGCATATGAATTGGCTCGGTGTCTCTAAACAAGGTGAAGCGAAAAAATATATTTCCCAGGTAGCCGATGTTTCCAAGCGTGATCGGGCAGTGCAGGAATTGATTCGACTCGGGGTGGATGCTGTGCCAGCCCTGCTCGAAGCGCTTCAGACACAAGACTTGAACCTGCTCCCGGTCTATCAAAATATCCTTGCCCGAATCCCCGCCGCCTCTCCGGCGCTAATCCGCGCGCTTGCCGTGTCTCATCCCCTGGTGCGCGGACGAATTGCAGAAGTCTTTTTTATCAGCAAGGACGAGAATGCTGTCCCTGCGTTGATCGAAGCGCTGAATGGAGAATATTACACCGTCCGTGCGCGCGCTGCATTGGCCCTGGGGCGGATCGGCGATAAAAAATCCATCGCCGCATTAATTTCTTCTTTGAAAGACCCCGAGGATGAGGTTCGTAGTGCTGCCTGTACCGCCATAGGATTTTTCAAAGATCCTTCAACTTTTGGAGATTTGGCGAATATCCTGCTTGACGATCTCAAGATCGAGGTCCGGCAGGCAGCGGTTAAAGCCTTGGGAGACTCGCGTGACCCTGCAGCAATTCCGTTTTTACTTGAAGCGCTGCGCGACCCGTTCTGGTGGTTTGAGCGGGAACAGTCCATCAAAGACTTGTTGACCGCCATCGAGAATATGGGCGAGCCCATCGTCGATGCGCTGATCGAAGCCCTCGGCGACCGTGAAGGCACCGTTCGAAGATTTGCAGCAATGGCGCTGGGTAATCTTCAGGATGTGCGCTCCATTGAAGAACTGGGGATGACCCTGTATGACCTGCATCATGAGGTCAGCCGATGCGCAGCCGAAGCACTGGGGAAGATTGGCCTGCCCAGTTTTGATATTTTGAGCGAGGCGTTGCACCATCCTGAGGTAGGCGTGCGCGAACATGCCGTACTTGGGTTGGGAATGATCCGCGATGCGCGCAGCGCCCCATTACTGGTCGATATGCTGAATGATCCGGACAGGATTGTCCGAAAACAAACAATTATCTCCCTGGGAAATCTAAAAGACGGTATAGCCCGGCAGGCGTTGCAAGATGTAGCTGCCAACCGCGCGGACCGGGAATTATCGAATCTGGCAAGACAGGTGCTGGAATCGAATCAATAATCTAGTGAATGCCAAGTAAATTGCTGATTGCCGGGGCAATTTCGGTCAATTCCGAGACGTTTGCAAAAGCGTCTCGGTTTGCTTTATTTCCGAAGAGGAGTAACGGCACCGGAGCGGCAGTATGCTTGCGAGTGCCCAAGTCTTCCATATTGCCATGATCGGAAGTAAGCAAGATAAAATCTTTTTCCAAATCCCATCCTGCCAGCAAACCTTCCAGCACGCCGTCGAATGTTTCAAGTTGGCGGATGGCCCAGCCCATATCCTGCTTGTGACCGGCGTAATCGCTGGCCCAATATTCAAAGAAGGAAAAATCATACCGGGCCGCAAGGCTTGCGAGGGTTTCTCCCGCCTCTCTCGGGGAAAAAAGGGGCGAATCGGGAAAGCCGAGGAATTCACGCCAGCCTTCACCGGTAAAATCCGCAGAGAGAGCCAGCCCATTAAAGTAGTCTTCATGGGTGAACAATGAAACACCGGCGTTTGTCAGGGCCAGTGGAATGGACGAGTAAAGACGCTTACCAGAGTCGATCCCATCGAAATAGCGGGGTGGATAGGCATTTAATAAGGCGGCTTTTTTTCCGGCGTTGACCGTCTTTGAAAAAAGAGTGGTCTCATTCAGGTATCTGGCTACTTCGGGGTTGGGTTTGGGGCCGTAGTGGTAACCCAATTCGGCCGGGATATTGATACCTGTGAGTAAAACAGCCTGGCCGGTTGCAGATTGTGGCAATCCTTTAACGCCGAGGTTTGGGTCAACTGATCGAAGCGAAAGGCTCTCACCCTCGAAGGGCGCACTGGAGGCGATCATCTTTTTCCCTCCAAGGAGAGCCTCCAGTGTCGGCATATTGGCGGAGATAAACGGATTCGTCTCCGGGTTGTCGGCCCCAAGGCCAATGCCATCAAGGAAGAGAAAAAGAAGTTTCATGGAAGGGGTGGATAAGGTTAGATATTGGCGCCCATCTGCCATAGGAACCAGGCAGAACTCCGCCCGCGCGCATCCCAGCCGTCTTTGCGGGAGACAAGGGCCAGATTGTGGCGTGGAATCAACCCCAGGTCGGATTCTAGCAGCCCGGGTCCGGTTTGAAGCGCCTCTGGTTTAAAGAAGCCATACAGGAGCCAGAATCCACCCGGAACGAGGATACGGTTCAGTTGAGTTAAATAATCCGATTGATTTTCTATACTGTGGAAACAACCGAGGTCGAGAGCCAAATCGAAAAGCCCATGCACATGTTGCATGCGGGTGGCATCGTCCGTGAATACAGAGGCCTGAAGATTGGCCTTGCGGATCTTGCGTCGGGCGAGATTAACAGCACTGGAGGCGAAATCGAACCCTGTTACCTGCCAGCCAGCGTTGGCCATTGTGATAATATTTGTGCCGGTGCCGCAGCCAATGTCGATGGCGCGCCCGGCCGGGTGATGCGCCAGGAAATCGTAAAGTTCCGGCGGGCTGATGCCGGTATCCCAGGGGGCCTTGCCGAACCAGTAGCGTGAATTGAATTTTATTCGGTGAAGGAGGTTGCTCATGAGCGGCGTCTGGTTCTCTTTACACTCTAAAATGTCATATTTAAGGGGTGACGCATCACACTTTGACAATTTATTTGAGTTTGTTTACAATCGTGCAACGTTTTACATCCCAACAACTTATAGGAAGGGCTTTTTCCAATGAAAGAGTATACCACCGAGTTTCTTCGCAATATTGCCTTGGTTTCACATGGCGGGGCAGGAAAGACCATGCTGGCAGAGGCGTTTCTGCATGCCACGGGTGCCACCACCCGTTTGGGAAAGGTTGAGGATGGCACAACGGCTTCCGATTATGACGATGAGGAACATAGAAGAAAGATCTCCATTTATACGAGCGTTATTCCCGTAGAGCACCGCGATCACAAGATCAATTTTTTAGACGCGCCGGGCTACACTGATTTTGTAGGCGAGATGGTTTCCGCCTTGAGTGTGGCTGATGGCGCGATTATTTTAGTGGATGCCGTCGCCGGGATTGAAGTCGGCACGGAGATCGCCTGGCGCTATGCCGACCAGTTCAATCTGCCACGCTTCATTGTCATCAATAAGATGGACCGCGAAAATGCAGACTTTGAAAAGGTCTTCGCCCAGGTGGATGAATTCGTCAAGTCCCATGATAAGCGCGCCGTCAAAGTTCACCTGCCAATTGGCGAAAAGCAGAACTTCAAGGGCGTGGTGGATATCATTGGCATGAAGTCTTATATGGGTGATGGCAAGACGACAGCCGAGATCCCCGCTGATTTAAAAGAAGCTGCGGAAAAGGCGCACTTTGACATGGTGGAAGCCGCCGCTGAAGGCGAAGATGAATTGATGGAAAAATACCTCGAGAACGGTTCCCTCTCCGACGCGGAGATGGTGCGCGGTCTCGAAGATGTGGTCTACGCTGGAAGTTTTGTCCCGGTGTTCTGTGCGGCTGGCGCCCATGAAGTTGGTACCATCGCACTGCTCAACGATATCATCGACCTGATGCCTTCCCCAGTCAATGCGGTTAAGCGTTCGGCCCAGGGCAAGGATGGCAATGCTGAAGAACTGAAACCTTCCAGCCAGGGCCCATTGGCGGCGTATGTGTGGAAGACAACAGCCGACCCGTTTGTGGGTAAGATGACCTATTTCCGCGTACTCTCAGGCTCCATTCAGGCCGATGCACATGTATGGAATCAGACCAAAGGCGCGGATGAGCGCATGGCCGGCCTGCACTTCCAACGCGGCAAGGAGGCCATTGCCGCCAAGGTGGTCCATGCCGGAGATATTGCGGTTGTCTCCAAACTAACCGTTTCCGCCACTGGCGATACCTTCTGCGATAAAAACCATCCGCTCAATGTTGTGAAGCCTCATTATCCAGCGGCTCTCTATCGGGTGGCGATTGCGCCAAAGACCCAGGCGGATGCAGCCAAGATTTCCACCGTCCTGACCCGCTTGAGCGAAGAGGATATGACACTCTCCTGGCAGAATGACAATGTGACCCATGAGACCGTCCTGCAAGGCATGGGCGATCAACATATCGATGTGGCTGTCCACCGTGCTCAGGCAAAATTCCAGGTTGGAATTATTACGCATGAACCGAAGGTACCATACCGCGAAGGGATTACCCGAAAATCTCAGGCACAATATCGCCACAAGAAACAATCGGGCGGCGCAGGTCAGTTCGGCGAGGTGCATCTGCGTATTGAGCCTTATATGGAAGGCGACTTCGAATTTGTGGATGCCTTGGTGGGAATGAACCTTTCCCGCTCCTACCTGCCTCCGATCGAAAAGAGCATCCGTGCCACGATGGAAAAAGGTGCCTTCGCTGGCTACCCAATGAGCAATGTGCGCGTGACCGTTTATGATGGTAAAGAGCATGAAGTAGACTCAAAGCCGGTGGCATTTGAGATCGCAGGGCGCGAAGCGTTTAAAATTGCGGTGGCTGAAGCAGGGCCCGTATTGTTTGAGCCCATCATGAGCGTCCGCGTCACCTGCCCGGATGCAAACATGGGCGATGTGATGAGCGACTTGAATACCCGCCGCGGCCGTGTTCAGGGGACGGAGACCGAGCGCGGAAATACCACCATCATCGCGCATGTGCCCATGGCGGAAATGCTGAAGTACACCACCCAAGTCCGCTCGATCACGGGTGGTCGTGGATACTTCACCATGGAATTCGACCACTACGATACAGTGCCTTCCCATATTGCCGGTGCGATCATTGAAGCGCATAAGAAGGAAATGGAAGCGAAAAAGGAAGAATAGTCTGCCTGCAAGTCGAGTTGTCAAAAAATCCCGAAGCACCGCTTCGGGATTTTTTATGGGCATCATTTCGGCGAGAATAAAATATCTTCCACCGGGGTTTTCATTTGAATGCGCCTGCTGGTGAATTTCATCAACTCTGCCAGTGATTTTTTCTTTGTGCCGTCCCAAAGGGTCAGGTTATCGCGCTGTTTGGCCATGTACTCTTCCAGTTTTCCAAAGTCGGAATAGCCATCGAAAAAACTGACAAGGCGGCGGAAGAGTTTGGGCAGCAGCAGGATATCCTCTTCCAGGGTGCGAATATCCCAGAGAGTGAAGTCGGAAGTGCGATCAATGGCCCAGAGGCCGCGCCTGGTTTTGCGAGCGCGAGCCACCACTGCGCGGATCTTTTCCGCAAAGGAGCGGTCGGTGGTTGTGTAAAAAGTGGGGTAGACCAGGCCTTCGCGCGCCAGTTGAAAGTTGATCGAATCTTCAACGGGCAGGGCGGAAGAGTCCAATATTGTGCCATCGGTGAGTTTGGCATTCTTGGGGAAGAGATAACTCACGGGGCGTCCGAAGCGGTCCACATCTGCTGAGGCAATAAAACCTGCCTTGCCGTCTTCCGCATCCACGATCTGGGTCAGCGCCAGACTGTACGTCACGTTCTTGATGTTGATCAACTCAAGCAGCGCTTCCATGGCTGCCAATGCAAATGGACGAGGCTGGTGGTAGCCCACGTAGTGAGTCTCCATTGCGTCGATGGCTTCCACCCGGAGCTGTTTCTTTTTCGCGTTTTTGTCGGCTACGGCGGCCCATTGGAAGAAATCCCAATTTTCAGGTTTGTTCGCCTGGAAGCGGATCGAGTCTCCATCGGGCTGAAACCCCTTGACGTGAAAGGTGCCTGCAATAACTTTATACTGTGACATGAGAGCCTCCTGATAAGACCATTATAGGAAATTTTTGCCTAAAAACAACTTGGATTAATACGATTGCAATTTTGTTCCTGCCGGGATATTCTCAACTGACCCAATATTCCCGAACAAGCGATAGAATTCAGGCCATGCCAATTGTAAAATTCCCCCCATTAATGAAATTTTATGTGGACAATCAAAGCGAGTTTTTTGTGCCAGGTGAAACGGTCGCTGAATTATTGAGACATACCCTGGAGCGTTATCCGATCTTAAAACCACACTTGTTCGACTCCAAAGGCGAGCTGCGGCGACACTTCAATATTTTTGTAAACGGTGTTCATATTCGCGATCTGAACGGCCTGGAAACGGCGCTTGCAAATGAGGATAAAGTGATTTTGATGGCTTCCGCTGCCGGAGGGTAGTGAATATTTATATTGACAAATAAGGTAAGAATAATAAAATAATGGCTGTCTTATCTATAAGATTATGAGAAACTTCATCTTTTGCTTGTGTCTTGGGCGGGGCTCGTAGCCACCACCTGAGCAGAATCTTTCCGCAGCCAACGGACTCAGACGGTAGAGCGACCCCCGCGTGCATCCCTTTTGCATCGTGAGTGGCGTTTGTTCGCCGTCTTTTTGTTTATCCGTCGGCTGCTTTTTTTATTTACCCTATGGCTTTACTCGACTTTAGACTTACCGAATCGAATACCATCCCATTGGATAGCCTGGCCTATCATGTGGGAAATACCCCATTGCTTCCGCTTCGGCGCGTGACCCGCGGCCTGTCTCCGCGGGTGGCGGTTTTTGCCAAGGCCGAATGGTTCAACCCGGGCGGCTCGGTCAAAGATCGGCCCGCATTGAACATCCTGCAGAATGCCCTCCTTCACGGCGATTTAAAGGATGGCAGGCGTCTGTTGGACTCTACCTCAGGTAATATGGGCATCTCTTACGCAACCTTTGGCGCAGCGTTGGGAATCCCTGTGACGCTGGCGGTTCCGGCCAGCGCCAGCAGCGAACGGATTTCCATCTTGAAAGCCCTGGGCGCCGAGCTTGTGCTGACAGATCCGCTGGAAGGCTCGGACGGCGCGATCCTGAAGGCGCGCGAAATGGCCGCAGAAGCCCCTGAAAAATATTGGTATGCCAACCAATATAACAATGACGCCAACTGGCAGGCGCATTATTTGAGCACCGGCCCCGAGATCGCCGAACAGACTCATGGACAAGTGACCCATTTTGTTGCCGGGCTTGGCACATCCGGCACCTTCACCGGCACAAGCCGTTACCTGTTGGAGCAGTTGCCGCACATCAAAACGATTGCCTTCCAGCCGGATGCGCCCTTTCATGGATTGGAAGGACTCAAGCACATGCCAAGCGCGATCAAACCGGGGATTTATGATGAAGCCTTGGCGGGCACCCCGCTTGCAGTCCAGACCGAAGCGGCGCATGAGATGGTGATCCGCCTTGCGCGGGAGGAAGGTCTATTCGTTGGGATTTCTTCCGCAGCGGCGGCTGTGGCTGCGCTGCATGTCGCTCGCGGGTTGGACGAAGGCGTGGTCGTGACGGTTTTCCCCGACGCCGGCTATAAATACCTGAGTGATAAAACCCTTTGGGAAGGGAAATAAAAGATGGATTTGAAGATCACGCAAAAAAATTTAAGCCGGATCAACCAGCATATCGAGGCGGCCTATCCGGAGGAGGGTGCAGGTTTTCTTTTGGGAGTGCAGGGGGTTGTGCAAGAGATCCTGCCATTGCCCAATGCCCGCGAGGAAGAAGCCCGGCATAACCGCTTTTTGTTCACGCCTGAAGACTTTCTCAAAGCCGAATTAAAGGCGGAAGATCTCGGCCTGAGTTTGATCGGTGTTTTTCATTCCCACCCCGATTGCCCGAATGTGCCGTCTGAGTATGACCGTGAATGGGCACAGCCATTTTTTTCATACATCATCTCACGCGTGGATCATGGGGCGGCGACCAGTCACCGTTCGTGGCGGCTGTCTGAAGACCGCTCGAAATACGAAGAAGAAGAATTAAAAATATCTTGAATGATGCCCAAGGACTTAATATGGCAACTCACTCTTTACAAAAAGTCGATCACTCCGCATTGAAGACAAACCAATTGATCATCATCTCGCTGAACCTTCTGGCTTTTGTGTTCAATAGCCCTGCGCTTGCCGCCATTGTTGCGCTTGCGATGGGAACTGGCGTTTTGATTAAAAAACCAGGTTTTGGTTTTGTGTACACCTCACTGCTCAAGCCGCGCGGCTGGATGAAGCCCGATGTTTTGGACGACAACCCCGAACCGCATCGCTTCGCCCAGTTTGTAGGATTTCTTTTCATGGCCGCCGGGTCCGGCTTCCTCTTTTTTGGCACTACGCTTCCTGGCTGGACTCTGGTCTGGGTCGTCGTGGCTCTGGCTGCTCTCAACGCCTTTGGCGGATTCTGTGTGGGCTGCGCCATGTATTACTGGCTGACGCGCCTGAACGTGCCCGGGTTTTCCAAACAGCCGCCTGAGAACACCTTTCCCGGCCTCAAACCGAAAGCGAGCATAAACGGATGATCTCAGATACCCTGTTGCGTTTCATTCTGACTGTGGTTATTATTGGAACAGGCTGGTTTGCCTATTGGCTCTTCAACCAGCGTTTGTTGGGAAAGGCGCAAAGTCAGATCTTGTCGCTGGTTGATGCCCTGCCGGACAAACCTGTGATCGTTTATTTCACAACTCCCGACTGCACCCCGTGTAAGACAGTTCAGCGACCGGCTTTAAGAAAACTGTTGATGCTGGCCGGAGACAGTGTGCAAGTGATCGAAGTCGATGCCACGCAGCGCCCCGAACTGGCGAAGGAATGGGGTGTGATGAGCGTCCCAACCACTTTTCTGCTTGACGCCCGAGGCGAGGCGCGTTATGTCAACAATGGCGTCACGCGGGTCGAGAAACTGATGGAACAGCTGCAAACTCTTTCCGATTTTGAAATATAACCCTTTGGATCATTAGGAGACCCATCGTTTATGTCCGTTTTAAGAATTCCAACCCCACTGAGAGCCTATACCAGTGGACAGGCAGAAATTAACGTAAGCGGTACGAATATTGCAGAGGTGTTGAGCGATCTCACGACTCAATACCCGGCCATCACGCCGCACCTTTTCAACGAGAGCGGCGGCCTGCGCCCGTTCGTCAATTTGTTTGTCGGCGAACATAACATCAAGGATCTGCAGGGAGTGGACACTCCCATCCAGGGTGGAGAAAAGATCATACTGATCCCGTCCATTGCCGGAGGTTGAGATGGGCCCGGAATTGAATCATGAAGAAATCCTGCGCTATTCGCGCCACCTGCTCATCCCCGAAGTGGGCCTGGAAGGCCAGCGCAAACTCAAGAACTCATCCGCGTTGATCGTGGGAACAGGCGGGTTGGGGTCGCCGGTTTCCTTGTATCTGGCTGCGGCGGGGGTGGGGCGCATTGGTCTGGTGGACTATGATGTTGTCGACTCATCCAACCTCCAAAGGCAGATCATCCATGGCACATCCACAATTGGAAAGCTGAAAGTGGAAAGCGCAAAGGCGAAATTGTTGGACTTGAACCCCGACATTCAGGTGGAGGTCTACAATGAGCCATACACCTCAGACAACGCCCTGCGCATCGCGAAAGATTATGACATCATCCTCGACGGCACCGATAATTTCCCCACCCGCTACCTGACCAACGATGTGGCGGTCTTCCTCGGTAAACCGAATGTATACGCTTCCATTTTCCGTTTTGACGGTCAGGTGAGCGTTTTCCATGCGAAGGAGGGGCCATGCTATCGCTGTCTCTTTCCCGAGCCTCCTCCTCCGGGTCTCGTCCCTTCCTGCGCGGAGGGTGGGGTGTTGGGGATTTTGCCCGGTACCATCGGTACACTCCAAGCCACTGAGGCGTTAAAGGTGTTGTTGGGTATTGGCGACCCGCTGATTGGACGCCTGCTCTTGTATAACGCGCTGGATATGTCTTTTGATTTTGTGCAGCTGAAGAAGAATCCCAAATGCCGTGTATGCGGACCGAACGCCGATATCAAGGAGTTGATCGATTACGAGGAATTTTGCGGTGTGCCCGGCCATGACCACGGGGATGAAGGTTCTGCCGGGGCGGGTTGGGACATCACCGCTCTTGAACTTGCCGAGCGCGTGAAGATAAATCATCTTAAACTTCTGGATGTGCGCGAGCCGCATGAATTGGAGATTTCGGCCCTGCCAGACGCGGTCAACATCCCGCTCGGCCAACTGGCTTCCCGCCTCTCGGAACTGGACACCGCCGACGATATGGTGGTCTTTTGCAAGGGCGGCACCCGCTCTGCCCGCGCCCTGGAGCTGCTGACAAGCGCCGGGTTCAAGAAGATCAAGAACCTTAAAGGCGGCATCAATGCCTGGGCCAAAGAGGTCGACCCGAAACTGCCGGTGTATTGATCTGTAAAATAGCCTTTCGGTTCAAAAAACGGAAGGCTATTTATTATTGTCGATATGAGAAGTTAGTTTTTCAGCCTTCTGCATTTCCTTCAGCCATTGGATGGCAGATTCGACATCCAGAAATACCTGGGTTTGGTGGGCTCGGTTGTGGCTGGTATCTTCATAGAATTGCCATTCCCTGATCTGTTCCTTTGACACCACAATCGCGCGTTTAATAATATGGACATTTCCGCCTTCTTCCTTCATTTTTGAGGCGATGAGGTTGGGCACTGTATAGAGATCCGCAATCGAGACTTTCATTTCGGATTTACTAAAATCGGTGACTACAAAATGACAATCCACCGGCTTGCCCTGGCGGACAACCTCGAGAATTAAATCCTTGAAGGCAGACATATCGAGTACGCCCGTACATTGGGCGTGGACGATATTCTCCTGAGGAAGATATTCAACAGTAATAGACATGGATTTAACCCTCCGGGTTGGGTATTTTCCACTCATAAGCAGAAAGATAAATATTTTACCCGTTGTATTCTGAATAAAGGATGTTGTTTTTGGTGCTGCTTTTTACGGAATACATTGCCGCATCGGCGACATGAATTGTTTCAGCTGCAGACTGTGGGGCGACGTTGAACGTTACAGACCCCGCACTTAAGGTTAGGAAGGGGTACTTGTCGTTTAGGTGGTTTGTGATCACCCCCTGGATTTTCGTGAGAGCTGCCTGGGCGGATAGCATTCCAGTCTCTGGAAAGAGAATCGCAAATTCATCACCTCCCAGGCGTGCAAAGACATCCGATTTTCGGATCTGGTTTTGGATCTCACCTACGATGAAACGGATCAGCCGGTCTCCTTCATCATGCCCATAAAGGTCATTCACTTGTTTAAAGTTATCGATATCTATATACGCCAGCGTGAACGGATGCTCGTAGCGGTTGCAACGGTCGATCTCATTTTCGAGTAATTCATGGAAGTAACGCGAATTGAACGCGCCGGTAAGAAAATCGGTGCGGGCAAGGATCTGGATGGCCACCTGAGACCTTTTTAATTCCGAAGCAAGGAGGGTGCTGGTGACGAAAAAACCAAATCGAATGAGGCCGTTCCAGAAATAAATGGAGGGATGAGTATAGTCTTCCTCTATCAAAATATCCGCCAGCATCCAGGTGACTGCGCTGATGAAAGAAATGAAGAGGCCTGTTTTTCTGCCCGCGTACCAGGCTGTGAGCAAAATAGGCAGTAAGTAGAAGAGGGAAAAACTATAATCATTGCCCGTGGCATAATCTCCAACCCCCAGGATGCCGACCAATATCAGGGCCGTGATGGCCAGGAAAAGCGGTGACCGTTTTTCGAGCGATGCGGTGGCTTTGAGCAAAAAAGGCATAAGACCTGAATCCAAAAAGGGCGGTCATTCTGTCCGCCCTTTCAAGATCATCCCATATTCTTCTTCATTGAAAGTTTGAGCGCAATCTTATATACTTCGCCAAGCCTTTGGCTCATGGCTTGCGCTTCCGGATTGTCCGGTTGCGAATCCATTTGAGAGACCAGGCCGCTCAGGGTGTCCAGCAATTGCTGTGTGACCATGTCACTATTTTGTGTCAGCGCCGATTCGATGGCGGCGTCATCCGGCAGTTGAATGAGTTGCTCGATGAACATTACCTCGGGTGGGGTGCTTGCGGTTTGCAATACCTGGATCATTTTCTGTAGTTTGCCCATGCGCTCGTAGTCGTTCTTTTCTGAGGCCTGCCTGAGCATTTGATTGGCAATATCCGCTGCGTCCTGGGTGAAATTCTCGAGGTTCGCCTGCACGGCTCGTTCGATATCGTCTTGCGCCAGTAGTTTTTCGATAAAATCCTGCGCCTGCTTGTAGCGGGCTTCAAGTTGCTTGTCCACTTCGCTGACGAACTTCAACAACGACTCGCGGGCGTTCTCAAGCCGGGTCTTTTCCTCGCCATCGGCCTTGTCGATCCGCTCGGTCAGATTCTGGAAGAAGGTGTAGTCCATGCCGCCGCGCGCCAGCGAGACATAGGCCCGGATGCGGGAGTCTGATTTTGAAGCAAGGACAAAGTCCAGCAGCTTTTCGCGCGTCAGGCTCTGACCCGCTTCCTGTAACTCCTTTTGGGCGGCTTCCAGTTCCCCAACCGATTCCTTTAGCTGACGGCCATACTCGGTCTCTTCCAGCAACTGCGTCTGGATGTCGATCAACGCGCGTGCGATCTGTTCCTGTCCGCTGGAAATGGCGCTCTGCGCAATTCGGCTGAACAGGGCAAAGAACTGTTCGTCGATGATTTTGGTGTTCTGTTTGAGCAGTTCCGAGCGGACATCCTTCGAGGTGACCTGCATCAACCGTTCGATGAACTGCACCCGGTCTTGCTGTTCCTTGAGCATTTCCGGGGTGATCCCATCTTTGCCAAGGATGGTTTCCAGCATGGATTCGTAGGTCAAGTTGGCCTGCGGTTTGAGCAGGTAGCCCTTGCGCTTTTCAGGTGGAAGTTTATCCATCACCTGTTTGATCAACGGACCGATCATGCGTTCCTGCTCATTGACCGGCAGCCCGAGTTCGGAAGGGAAAAAGGTCAGCAGCAATTCCTTTTCGTTGTCGTGGTAGACAACAGGGGTGGCGAGGCGTCCCTGATAACCGCAATGGGGACAACGGGCATGATTCGACTGACCGCTGAGCAGGCGCTGTTTGGCCTGTGGGTCGGCGGTCACATCGAAGAGTTGTTCGACGTTGGCTGTAATCAGTTGTTTGCAACGAGGACAGGAGATTTGAGTTTGAGGCATCTATCAATTTCCGTTTTATTTTTGAGTTTACGAGGTTACGCATCATGAACCGAGTTGATCCATGATGCGTAACGAAGCGTCTGGTCTCTATTTTACTAATAAACCTGCGAATTAACCGACCAATTCCTCCAGCCGGTCGATATAACTTTCCATCACGGTGAAAGTCTCTTCAACGGGCTTGGGGGTGGTCAGGTCTACCCCGGCCCGTTTGAGAACATCCAGCGCATAGGCGGAAGAACCGGCTTTGAGGAAGCCAAGATAATCCTGGGCGGCGTTTGGCTCTCCGCGCAGAATCCGGCCGGAAAGGGCGTGAGCGCCGGAGATGCCGGTGGCGTACTGGTAGACATAATAATCGGCAAAGAGGTGTGAGAAAGTGGACCATACCATGCCCACGCGCGGACGGTCGATCTTTACTTTGGGGCCAAAGCCTTCAGTAAAGAGGTCAGCCATCAGGTTTTGCATGGAATCGGCGTTGAGCGGCTCGCCCCGTTCCACCTGCTGATGCGTTTCAAGTTCGAAGCGGGCAAGGGTCGGCATCTGGAAGAAGTAGCGGAAGAAATTTCCACTGACGGCTTCTTCGATCAGGGAGATCAGGAAGTTGCGGTCTTTGACAGTCTTGAGCAAATGCCCGCGCATCATGGCCTGGTTGAAGTTGGAAGCGACTTCCGCCACAAAGAGGGAATAATTGGAGTAGGTCAGGGGTTGGTTTTGCCAGGTCAGGTAGGAATGCATGGAGTGGCCCAGTTCGTGCGCGAGTGTGCTCATGCTGCCGACTTCATTCGTAAAGGACATCATGATGAACGGATGCGTGCCCGGCGAACCATAGGAGAACGCGCCGTTCATTTTGCCCTGGTTGACGGCCGAGTCCACCCAACGGTCTTTGAGGCAGCCCTTGCGAAGAGTATTTACGTATTCCCTGCCAAGCGGGGCGAGGCTGTCGCTGATGTAATCCACGGCCTGTTCGAAGGAAAGGATGGTCTTCTTCTTTGAAAGTGGCGCCCAGACATCGAAGTATTGGAAGTCCTTCAACTTTAAGGCTTTGCGCTTGATCTCGAAATAGCGGTGCCAGACGGGCAGTTTGCTCTTGAAGGTGTTGATGAGGTTGTGGAAGACTTCTTCTGGAACATTGTTGTTGAATAAGGATGCGCCGAGCGTCGTATTGAATTTGCGTGCGCGCATGTTGAACACGTTGGCGCTGATGGAGGTTGAAAGGTTGGTCGCCAGGGTGTTCTTGAACTCAATATGCTTGTCATGGTAACTTTCAAAAGCGGTCTGACGCACCTTTCTATCCGGGTGCTCCAGCAGGGTCGAGAAAAAATTACCCTGGGTCACATCGATCTTTTTACCTTTGCTATCCACAGCGGGATTAAATTTGAAATCGGCATTGACCAGCATGCTGGTGCTGGTGGAAGGCCCGCCGAATGGGTCTGCCAACATGCCAAGGATCTCTTCCACTTCTGCCGAACGTACGTGGGCCTGCTGACGGAAAAGGTCGTCAAAACTCTGGCGGTAAGTGGCGAGTTCATTATTTTCCTTCATCCACCGGTCAAGGGTCTCCCAGCCGATCTTGAGCAGTTCAGGGTTTAGGAAAGATATGGCTGCGGCCACCTGCCCGAACATCCCTTGCGCTTTGCCGATCATGGCGGCAGCTGCCTGGTTGGTCGTGTCTACAGCGTAGGCAAACTGGGCGTACATAAAAATGGTCTGTGCGCGATGCAGCAAACCTTCTATGGCGCGAATGCCCTCCAAAAGTTTGGCCGGGCTTTCGCTCAATTTGCCCTCGTATTGTTTAGCGTTGGGGGCATCCTGGATCAGAGCTTTCAAGGCGGTTTCCCATTGCTTGGGCGATTTGAAAACACTTTCAGCGTTCCAGGTGTACTTCTTTTCTACTTTACTTCGAGGGGGGATGATCTTGGGCATGTAGGGTTCCTTTTCTGTTTGTAAAGTGATTTTACCTTTTTGCGTTTCCATTCGGGAGATACGCTGGAAGGGGTTTTTCAGATCAGCGCGGCAGAGAGAAACAGATTCTCGCACCGGCATCCGGTTTCGGGTCGGCCCAGATGCGCCCCCCGTGAGCCTCAACAATGGCCCGGGCGAGGTATAGCCCAAGCCCGGCGCCCTTCGTCTGTTTGACGGCATTGGTTGAGCGGTAGAAACGGTCGAAGATGTGAGGCAGGTCCTTGGCTTCGATCCCGGAGCCTTCGTCGCTGACGCAGATGACCACCTGGTCGGAACGCACTGTGCCACTGATCTTGATCTCACCTTCAGCGGTGTATTTTAATGCGTTCGAGACAAGGTTGGATACCACCTGCTCAAGCCGGTTTTCGTCGCCGAGGATGATGGGAAAATTCGGTGGGAAATCGGCAACGAGTTTATGGCGCGGCGCTTGTGAACTGAAGCGCTCGATCACCCTGGATGCGAGACCGGGCAGGGCCACATCGGCTTGATTCAGGCTCAAGCCTCCCGCCTGTAGTCGGGACGCATCCAGCAGATCGTCGATCATTTTGGAGAGGCGGTCCGCTTCTTCTTCGATGACGGCGAGCGAATCGTTGATGGTGTGCTTATCCCAGCGGGCGTCGTCACGTCTTAAAGTGGAAGCATATCCCTTAATCAATGCAACCGGCGTGCGCAATTCGTGGCTGACGATGGAGATGAACGTGGCTTTGATCTCGTCTGCCGTGCGAAAGTGGGTGATGTCGCGGATCGAGACAATGACATTGCGCAGTTTGCCTTCCTCTGAAAGCAGTGGGGCGTAGGTGATGCCTACCGGGAGGGGAGGCGGAAGCGCCCGGGAGAGATCGCCCTCGACATATAAAGTCGCATTGGGAGTTAATGGCCAACCGTTGGCTACTTCCTCTTCAAGCGTTTTACCCTGGGGTTCTTTTTTCCAGCGGATGATTTCGGAGTGTCCCTTGCCTGTGATCTCTTCCCGAGTCTGGCCGAAGATTTTGGTGAACGCTTCATTACTCCGCTCAATGTTGAAGTGTGCGTCGAGGATCAGGATCCCGTCTGCGGCGGAGTCCAGAAGCGCATCCAGGCGTTTCTTTTCATAGGTGACTTGTCCATAAAGTTGGGCATTGAAGACGGCGATGGCGGCCTGGTCTGCAAAAGATTGCAGCAGGGTGCGGTCGTTGGGTGTGAATAGGTCGGCGTAATTGCGGAAGATGAAGATCACGCCAATGACCTGTCCGTGTGTTGCGAGGGGCAGGCCGGTTCCGTTGAGGAGCCCCATGCTGGCAGTGTAGGTCAATTCCTTAAGCATGCGGTTTAACTCGAGTACATCCAACTCGCGAACCTTTTCTTCGGCCAGTAACGGGCTCAGGTAGGAGAGAAAGGCCGGGGCGATGCCATGGGCGGCAACGACGCGCCAGCCGTCGGCATGCTTGAGCGCAATAAGCCCGGCCTGCCCGGCCAGCATCTCAATGGAAATCCGCAAGATGCGCGCGAGTAATTTTTCCAGGTCGAGTTCCTGGGTGAGGGCCCGTGAGATCTCCAACAGGTAATCCCTCTGTCGGACGCGGAAATCCGGAAGCATGGACGGAATAATGGACATGTTCTCAATATTTTATCATCGCGATTCAGGGCTAAGTAATAGAGGAGTATTAACAATTAATTTTTCCTGCGAAAAATACGGATACCGAAATTTGGAGAATGCTTACCCGATTTATTACAGCGCCGTTAAGGAGTGCTTGTGATGGTAATGGAAGATCAAGAGTTAAGCGGATCTGAGAGACGACGGTAAAGATGACCACCTAACAATACTGTCAATAAAAAGAGTTGACCCTGTGTTCACTCGACTATAAAATTTCAACCATTACTGTTGTTTGTTACGGATACTTTGACTCAGTCCTTGCATTTGGTCGCTTTTCCATAATTTTGGAACGAGGCCTGACGAGTAAAACAGCGAAACCGGCCGTAAGCGCGTTCCGCTGTTTTTTTTGTTTATATACTTAGAGGTTTGTGTGGGAGATAATCATAAGGCCTGTCCATGCGATTCCTGCGAACCCTACGTGTTTTTCTACTGCTGCTGATTCTATCCGGTTCCATCGTGCTTGGGCCTGTTATCCCAGCTCTGGCTGCCTCTCTGCCTGCTGAGATCAACAAGCAATTCTCGCCGCTTCAGATCGATGCGGGTGGTGTATCGGTCTTGCGGATCACCATCTTCAATCCGAATGTATTTTCGTTGACCGAGACCGGCTTTACAGACGATCTGGAGCGCATCCAGCCGGGCCTTTTCATCGCCAATCCGATGGGGTTGGTCAATACTTGTGGCGGGGCGGTTGCGGTCAACCCGGGCGACACGAGTATTGTATTAAGCGGTGGTACGGTGCTTCCGCAAGTGGGCGGGACGCCGGGGGAATGCTATGTGGAAGTAAATGTTTCTTCCATTACATCGGGAAATCTGATCAATACCATCCCTGCGCATAATCCGGCCTCTGGCGATATTGGCCTGACCGCGCAAGGTTTGGATGGCGGCACCCCGGTTACGATCACAAATACTTCCCCTGCCAGTGCCACCATCACCGTCATCGGCGTGGAGGCCCCATCTATCAGCAAGACATTCAACCCCAATACTATTTTTGTCGGCCAGACCAGCCAGATGACGATCCGTATAAATAATAACGACCTGGATACAAATTTGACGACAGTTTCTTTTACCGATAATCTTCCAGCTGGAATGCTGTTGGCGACTCCCGTCGCTTCTTCCATGACCGGCTGCGGAGCCGGAGCAGCCCTGACTGCCGTGGCTGGCGGAACGGTGATTTCGCTGGCAAATGGTACGGTCACCCCGGCTACGGATTGTGTGATTCGGGCGAACGTCACAGGTGCAAGCGGTATTTATACAAACCAAATTCCAGCCGGGCCGGTCGCGCCTGAGTCATTGCATACCCGCCAGGGGGTGACGAATAGCGATCCGGTCCAGGCAAATTTAAACATTCAGCCGGTTAATATTTCCAAAGCCTTTTCTCCGCTCAGCATTGACGCCGGGGATACGGCCACATTAACGATCACGCTTCAGAACCCGACCAACGCCGCTTATACCAATGCAAGCATCTCCGACACGCTTCCCACCGGACTTACTTATACAGGTACTCCAACCACAACCTGTGGCAGCGGCGCGGTAACATTCCCGACCACAACGACCCTGCAGATGACCGGTGGGACGATTCCCGCCAGTTCATCTCCACCAGCAGTTGCGGCTTGTACGATCACAGCCACAGTGCGTGCTGACCTGACGGCCTCTGGAGTTCTGCGGAATACAATTCCCGCAAGCACATTGACAGCCGCCGAACCCGGCGTGACGAATTTCGCCCCGGTAATCGCTGATATTACTGTTCTGCAGGCGCTGACAGGTACAAAGTCGTTTGCCTCCCCCGCGGCCAGTGGAATAGGCGGCGTCAACACCATTAACATTCAGCTGACCAATAATAGCAGCACCGCTTTGACAGGTGTAACCTTCACGGATGATATGCCCGCCGGACTGATGATCTCGGGGACTCCCGCCTCACCCCAATGCGGCGTCGGCGTGGTGACAAGCACTGCCACTGCGATCACATTGACGGGTGGAACGATCGCGGCCAATTCCTCCTGTGCCATTCAATTTAACGTCACCACCGCCATGCCCGGAACATACGAAAACACCATCCCGGCCTATGCCATTACGACGACCCAGGGTGTGGGAAATCGCAGTGCACTCACTACGGGCACAGACCTGACCGTGGTTAACGCTTCGAATCTGCCGGTGGGAATTGCCAAGGTCTTTGCTCCTGCGGCGATCAATCCCGGGCAGACCAGCCGTCTTACCATTACGATCACGGCTCCACTTGATATTGGCATCAACGGCATTTCTGTCACCGATACTTTTCCAACAGGCATGATCCTTGCCCCCACGCCAAACATCACCGAGAATTGTCCGGGTGGTACGGTCAATACTGCGGGCGGCGACCATATTACATTTACCAATCTGATTACCGATGCGCTGCTGGCAGCAGGCACCAGTTGTCAAGTTGCGGTGAATGTGACCGCCGACCCCGGGCTGTACCTGAACACCATCCCCATTAATGCCGTTACGACCAATCAGGGTCGTACGAACGAACTGACAGACGCCGAAGACGATCTCAGCGTCACCACCATGACAATGGCCAAGGCCTTTTACCCAACTACCGTTCAGGCCGACGGCCGCTCGACGATGACCATCACGCTACAAAATACTTCGGATGTGGATCTGACAAATCTTGCGATCACCGATCTCTTTCCTGGCGATGCGGTCGATGGCATCGTTGTTTACGACCCTTTAACCTCCGTCAGTACCTGCGGCGGCAGTGTAAGCGTCTCAGCAGATTTCAAGACCCTTCAACTCAGCGGCGGAACCGTCCCGGCTCAAGTGGGCGGAGTTCCGGGAATCTGTACCGTTACTGTGGATGTGCAGGGCAAGGATGCCACAGCAGGCAGCGCAAGCAGTTACACCAACACCATCCCTGTGGGGAATGTCACCGCTACAGTGGGTGCAAGCGGGCCGACTGTCCAGCCCATTGCTCAGGCGCAGGCGACTCTGAATATCAAGGGTTTAAAGATCGGAGTGGTAAAGGGGTTCAACCCGGTCCTTGTTTATGGCGGCGCCACCTCCACCATGACTGTCCAGTTGATCAACCCGAATAATGTCCTGCTGACCGGTGTCTCGTTCACAGATAACATGTCACTGATCTCGCCGGGCATTCAATTGGCCTACCCGACTGTGTTCAATACCGGCACCTGCGGCGGGACACTGACCGGTAATCCAGGCGACACAACTTTCACCTTCAGCGGCGGAGTGATCCAACCCAATTCCAGCTGTACCCTGACGCTCAAGGTGATCATGGCAGTGAACGGCAACCGTACCAATCGCATTCCGGCCGGGGCGGTCACCACCTTCAATGGCGTGAGCAGCGACCAGCCTACCGAGGCTTCGCTTACCAACCTGCCCGGCGTCAGCGTCAATAAAGCCTTCACACCCGACGTGGTTTACATCGGAGATACCTCGCGGCTAACGATCAATATTCGCAACACCAGTGCCATCCCCGTGGTTAACATGGGCTTGATCGATAGTTTTCCTACCCTCCCAACCGGGCTGGAAGTTTCCGCGCCCGCGAACGAGTACAACACCTGCGGCGGCAGTGTGACCTTTAATGCCGCCCGGACCCAGGTTATCCTGACAGGCGGCTCTTTGGCGTCTGTTGGATTGCCTGGAGATTCCTGTGTGGTCGAAGTCGATGTGATTGCCACGCTTCCAGGCGCGTACGTAAACTTTATCCCACCAGCGACCATTACCTCCACTGGGGGCGTGACCAATAACAACCCCGGCGCCGCTACATTGCGGGCGGGGGCGCTGTATAGTTTGGGCAACCGTGTCTGGTTCGATACGAACAACAATACCACCATGGACACATCAGAAGTTGGTATTGACGGCGTAACAGTCCAGTTGTATTCAGCGGATGCGGGCGGAAACCCCACGGTGTTGCGCGGTACACAAGTGACCAGCGGCGGCGGTTATTATCGCTTTGATGACCTGGAGCAGGGAGATTACATCGTGGTCATCCCGGCAGATAATTTTACAGATGTGGGCGCCGGTGATCTGGATGTGGGCGATGTTTTGGCGGGCTACTGGAGCAGCGGCGTCTCCATCAATAACTCCGGCGTGATCAGTGACGCGACCGCCAACGACCCGGATAATGACCTCGATGGCGATGAGAATGGCTGGTATCAAACCAGCGGGTCATTTGGCGGCGCAGTCATCAGCGCTCCCATCACACTGGGCGTGGATGGATTGGGCGCGCCAAATGAACCCATCAATGATGAAGATATGCCGATCGCGAATCCGTTTGGTGAAGCCCCTGATGTTCAAAGCAACCGCACAGTGGATTTCGGCTTTTACAGTGCCAGCCTCGGGAATCTGGTGTACCTGGATTCAAACGCAAATGGCACCTACGATGGCCCCGACTCGGCGCTCTCTGGCGCGCTGGTGGAGTTATTCGTGCGGAATGGCGTACTAGATACAGAGGTTCTGGTTGGTCCCGATGGATTGATGGGTACAAGCGACGATGCGTTTGATCAAGTCACAGGCGCGGCGGGTACTTATCTATTCTCCGGCTTGCCAGCTGGTGATTATGTGGTCAAAGTCACCCCTCCCGCCGGTGGATATATCAGTACTGTGGATACATTCTCTGCAACGGATACCACCGACCCCAATACCAATATAAACAGTAATGATAATGGTCTTGGTTCCGGCGGCGGGCAGGTTGCCAGTAACCCGGTCACACTTGCGGCGGGGAACGGAGGCGCCGCATCCAATAATACGGTGACAGATGCGAGCGGTACCACCTATAATCCGACCCTCGACTTTGGTTTCCTGTTGTACAGTTTGGGCAACCGTGTCTGGTTTGATACCAACAATAACGGGATTCTGGATGCAGGCGAGAGTGGCATCAGCGGAGTACGAGTGGAGCTCTTTCAGGATACGGATGTCAACGGCTTCTATGGGGTGGGCGATACGCTGCTTGATTTTACGACCACCGATGCCACTGGCTACTATCGCTTTGATGATTTAATGGCCGGTGATTATGTAGTGGTGATTCCCGGCAGTCAATTTTCATCCGGCGCAGTTTTGGCTGGGTATTGGAGCACAGGGGTTGGCATGGATGGCAGCGGCGTATTGAGCGAAAGCCCCACCAATGACCCTGATAACGATTCTGATAGCAGCGCGGACGAGAATGGCATTACATCCTTTGCCGGTTCGATCACTACAACCAACCCCGTCAGTTACGTAGCCTCGGCGGCGGTGACGTTGGGTGGGGCGCCTCCAGAGCCTACTGGTGAAACTGCGCCGAATGGTCAGGGTACGGCGGATAATCGCGCCAATATGACTGTGGACTTTGGCTTCTATCGTGTTGCGATTGGTGATCTGGTGTTTGTCGACCTGACTGATGATGGCGATTACGATTTGGGCATGGATGTCCCTCTCAGCGGCGCGGTTGTTCAACTCTTTACCAGTACAGGCGTGGAAGTTCCCGTTGGCGCCGATGGCGTTTTAGGGACGACACCGGATGCAGTTGGCGGTATGACCACTGCGGCTTCCGGGCTTTATTCGTTCAGCGGGCTGCCTGCCGGTGATTATGTGATTCAAGTCACGCCGCCTGCCGGGTATTCCAGTACTGTGGATGGTTCTGATGCAGCGGATACTGCCGACCCGGATGTCAACACCAACCAGAATGATAACGGCATAGGGGTTGCGTCCGGGGTCGTTTCCTCCGGCATATTGACTATGGATCCAACCACGGATGGCGGTGCGAACATCACCGTGACCAACGCCACAGGCATTACCACCGATTCAAGCGTGGACTTCGGCTTTGTCTCGCCCTATTACAGTTTAGGGAACCGTATCTGGTACGATACCAATAACAACGGCATTTTGGACGCGGGCGAGAACGGCATAAACGCGGTCCTGCTTACTCTCTATCAGGATATAAATACAAATGGGTTTTATGATGCAGGCGACGGCGCGGCGCTTGCGACTGCGACGACCAATGTCACCGGATATTACCGCTTCGATAATCTTTCGGCGGGTGACTATGTGGTGGTGATCTCGAACGATAACTTTACCTCTGGCGGCGCGGCAAGTGCGCTGGTAAATTATTGGAGCAGCGGTACAACCATCGCGGCAAATGGGATTATTGGCGATGTCATCCTCAGCGACCCGGATAACGATTTGGACAGCAGCATTGATGAGAATGGCGTTACAACCTTTACCGGCATTACAGTCAATTACGTATCATCTTATGCAGTGACTCTCGGCGCAAATGCCGAACCCACAGGCGAGACCGATGTCTCTGCCACCTGGCAGGGGGCCTCGGATAATCGTGCCAATATGACTTTGGATTTTGGTTTCTACCGAACCGTGGTCGGAAATTTGGTTTTTATCGATGCAAATGGCAACGGCTCGTACCTTGTTGCTGACGGAGACACGGCACTATCCGGCGCTACGGTGCAGCTATATTCTGAAAACACATCCACCTTGCTGCGCACCGCCACCACCGGGGCTGGAGGAACATATTCCTTCTCCATACCGGAGGGGAATTACATCGTCAGGGTTACTCCTCCCGTTGGCTATGCAAGCACTGTGGATACATTTAATGCGGGCGATAATGCAGACCCCGATGTCCATGCTGATAACAATGACAACGGCGTAGGGGTTGTCCCCGGCGTGACCCCCAGTTCCAGCGGCCTGTTGACAATGGATGCCGGAGAGTTCGGCGCTTCGGCCACGGGCGTTACCACCGACAATACCCTTGATTTTGGCTTTACAGCCCTGCGCTTCAGTTTGGGAAACCGCATCTGGTTTGACACAAACAATGACAGTTTTATGGACGCGGGAGAAGTAGGCGTCAGTGGCGTGCGGGTGGAATTGTTCCGCGATGCGAATTCGGATGGTTTGTATGATGGAGGCGATACCTATCTCTCGTTTGATGATGCCGATGCGAACGGATATTACCGCTTCGATAATTTGCTGGCTGGGAATTATATTGTTCTGATACCGGAAGATAATTTCCGCAATATTGGCGTAGGCGATACAGTAGCCGCGGATCCGCTTTCCGGTTATTGGAGCAGTGGGACTTCCATCGCGGTGAATGGAACGATCACCGATTCCACAACCAACGATCCGGATACCGATGTAGACGATCTGGATGACAATGGCCGGTCTGTGTTTCTTGCAGCCGGCAGTGTGGATTATGTCTTCGCTTCTGCCATTACGCTGGGGCCGGGCTTGGTGGAACCTACAAATGATAATGACCCCGCCACCAACCCCGAGAGCGGCGAATCGGCCAACGATCAAAGCAATCGCACCGTCGACTTTGGCTTTTATCGTGTTGCCATTGGCGACCTGACCTATCTGGACGCGGATCCATTCGATGGGAACTATATATCCCTTTCCGATACGCCAGTTGGCGGCCTGACGGTGCAATTGTTCGCAGGTAATGGGACAGCCGAACTGATCACCGGCGCAGACGGCATTTTTGGCACTGCCGACGATGGGTTTGGCCCCAACGGAATTCAAGGAGACCTGGATGACGGGCTTGGCGGGATGCTTTCCAATGGCAGCGGCCAATACCAGTTTGGCGGCCTCCCGGCTGGAGATTATGTCATTAAGGTTACGCCGCTTGCAGGGATGGCCAGCACGGTTGACACCTACAACGCCAGCGACACATCTGACCCGGACTACTTCGTGGACAATAATGACAATGGTGGCGGAACCGCTGTCGGTCAGGTAGGAAGCGGAGTATTGACCATGACTGCGGGAGGCGGCGTCATTCCCGGCGGCGGCACAAAATCCATCAGCATCAACAATTCCACGGGAACTACAACCGACTCCACCGTGGACTTTGGATTCAACACGCTTAATTTCAGTTTGGGAAACCGAGTCTGGTACGACACGGATAACGACGGCATCCTGGATGCTGACGAGGCGGGGATCACTGGCATACGTGTGGAGTTATATCTGGATAACGGCGCAATCACAGGCCAGTACGACTCAGGGGATACTCCCGCAGGTTCCACCTTTGAAACCACAGACGCGAATGGATTCTATCGCTTTGATAACCTGGGGGGAGCTGATTACATAGTGTTGATTCCCGCTGATAACTTCCGTGACTTGGGCGCAGGGGATACCGTCGCCTCCGATCCGTTATCCGGGTATTGGAGCAGCGGCACGTCTCGCGCCGATAACGGTGCGCTTAATGAGAGCGCCGCCAATGATCCTGACAACGACATGGATTCGTCGACCGATGAGAACGGGGCGACAACATTTACTGGCTTATCTTTGAATTACGTGGCTTCCTTGCCAGTCACGCTTGGCCCTGCAACCTCCGAGCCGACCGGCGAGGCAAACCTATCGGCCAGCGGTCAGGGCACACTGGATAATCGCGCCAACATGACTGTGGATTTTGGCTTTTATCAGGTGCGTATCGGCGATGTTGTCTTCATCGATTCGGTTCTTGATGGCCTGTACGATAGCACGGCAGATGCGCTTCTTTCCGGTGCCGTAGTGGATCTGTACAGCGGAGACGGAAGCAGCCTGTTGGCGAGTGCCACCACGGCTTCCGACGGACTGTATTCATTCAATGGCCAGCCGGAAGGGAACTACATTTTTCGAGTGACACCGCCAAATGGTCTGGTCAGCACGATGGATCGTGGCACCACACCCAACCCGGATAACAATACTAATAATGATGACAACGGCATTACCGCAGATATTCCCGGCCAGGTGAACAGCGGCCTTCTGGTCATGAACGCTGGAGAAAAAGGTGCAAGCGCTCTTGGGTTGACCACGGATCTTACCGTAGATTTTGGCTTCAAATCTGTTTACAGCGTGGGAAACCGCATCTGGTTCGATACAAATAATAATGGTGTTCTTAATGCGGGTGAAGTTGGCATTGAAAACGTGCTTGTGAGTATTTATCACGACGCAAACAGCGACAATGCCTATGGCGCTGGCGATACATTTGTCAGTTCAACCTTCACCGATGGGAACGGCTACTATCGCTTTGATAACCTCCCGCCCGGTAATTATGTGCTTGTCCTCCCGGCCGACAATTTTACCGTCGGCGGTTCCACGGATGCCCTCATTGGGTATTGGAGCACAGGTGTCAGTGTCAACAGCAGCGGCGTGTTGAGCGAGCTCGCGCCCAGCGACCCCGATAACGACCTTGACTCGTCGTCAGACGAAAACGGAGCGACCACCTTTGCTGGCCTGATCACTGCGGCATCTCCCATTTCGTATGTTGCTTCGGCGGCGGTCCAGCTTGGGCCGGGCATGTCCGAACCGACTGGCGATGCAGACCCTGTTACAAATCCTGAGGCCGGTGAGGCTGTCAACACTCAGAGCAACCGCACCGTGGATTTTGGCTTCTATCGGGTGGCCGTCAGCGACCAGATTTTTGTTGACCTTGACGAAGATGATATTTACAACCCCGCCGTAGACCTGCCCCTTCCTTTTGCCACAGTTGAGATCTTCACGGCCAGTGGCGCAAAAATCCATGTTGGCGCAGATGGCATTTTGGGCACCAGCGATGACCTGGCAGGCGACTACATCACGGATAATACCGGCCTTTATGTTTTTATAGGCTTGCCTAAAGGGCAATATATTATTGGGGTTACGCCGCCAAACGGTTACACAAGTACGGGCGATAGCCTTGACACAACAAACCCTATTGCCAATGTGGATAATAATGATAATGGTATTGGGGAAGATACGGGTCAGGTATTCAGTAATGCTTTCAACCTTTATCCTGAAATCTCCACTGGGAATCGTACCGTGGATCAATCAACCGGGACAACCTCCGACTTTACCCTGGATTTTGGATTTGTCCTGTCTCTTGCGAAGACGGTGGTAGCGACCGATGCCGCACATACCGTTGGTTCTGATGTCGCCATTGGCGAAATAATCACCTATCAGGTCGATATGCTTATCCCAATCGGAACCTTGACCGATGTGACGCTTGTGGATAACCCGCAGGCCGGGCTTGCCTTCGTGGACTGCATGGATATCAACCTTCCTGCAGGAATAAGTAGTACGGATGTTTCTGACGGGGATTGCAGCACAAACGACGGCACAACCTTGGGCGCCAGTAATCCTTTGATCGAAAATGATGGTGGCCTGATCACCTTCGATCTGGGCGACGTGACCAACTCCTCCAGTTCGCCGCAGATCGTCCGGTTGCAATACTCCTTGATTGTTCTCGATGCCGCTCTTAATCAAAATGGAGGCGCGCGTACCAACAACGTCACCTGGGTATGGAGCAATGGTTCCAAAACGACGAGCGCCATCCCGGTGCGGATCGTTGAGCCGGAATTGCTTATCCAAAAGGAAGCAGAACCTTTAACGGCCAGCTATGGTTCCAAGGTCAGCTTTACCATTGAGATTTCCCATTCGTCAATAAGCGCGGCCGACGCTTTTGATGTGATCGTTCGGGATCCGATCCCCGCAGGCTTGGATTTGTTGGACGGGAGCGTTGTAATCACAGGCACCGCTTCCTCATCTCCGCCGGATTATGATTCTGTGACTCATACCTTAACCCTTCGCTGGGATGAATTCCCGTTGGGCGCATCATCCACAGTCACATTTGATGCGGTCTTTGTCGGGCCGGCTCCTGTGACCAATTCTGCCAGTGTCGAATGGACCAGCCTGCTGATTGACCCGGCGGTCGATAACCTTCCTCCCGCTCCGGATATTCCTGAAGCACTGTCAGACTACAATTCAAATGCCACCGAACGCTGGTACGACCCATCCGCCCCTGTTGGAGTGAATAACTACACTGTTGAAGATGGCGTTACTTTAAGTGCGCCCAGCCCTCATAGTGACGGAAACGGTGGATCGAATTCCAGATTTTCTCAACTCCCGGCAACGGGGTTTGCGCCTGGCAGTGTCACAATGATCCCGGCTCAATCTTCAGAAAAAAAATATTCGCCTACTGACCTATGGCTGGAAGTCCCTGCCCTCGGGGTTAGTATCCCGATTTTGGGTGTGCCACTGGTAGAAAATAGTTGGGATGTTAGCTGGCTCTCGCAACAGGCAGGCTGGTTAAATGGAACGGCCTTCCCGGGTTGGCAAGGGAACAGCGTTCTGACGGGGCATGTAACCTTGTCGAATGGACGCCCTGGCCCATTTGCATCCCTTGAAAGCCTGGTCTGGGGAGACCAAATCATTGTTCATGCCTCAGGTAAAAAGTTTGTTTACGAAATTCGGGAGAGTAAAATTATTGATTTGAATGATTTCTCGGTTCTTGGGCATGAAGATCGTGCATGGCTCACATTACTGACCTGTAAATCTTATGATGAAAATACCAATTCTTATAGATTCCGCGTAGCGGTTCAAGCGCTGCTTAAGGATGTTCGCGAAGATTGGCAGGAGAGTAGCAGCAGATTACGCTGAATAATTCCTGACAGCGAGTAAGCCCTGTCAGGAATTATTATTTCGGTTGGTTGTGAAGAATTCCTCTAGACAGGGCTGGGGATTAAGAAAAAACCACCCGGCCAAATGATTGACCGTATGACAAATTGCTTATAAAATACAGATAATCATCATACTTGTTGTATCGGATACAATGACCCTGTACTTGAATTGGTCGCTATTTCCAATTTGTTTTGGAGGGTGCAGGCGAGTAAAGCAGCGAAACCGGCCGTAAACCGTTTTTTGCTGTTTTTTTATATGGAATCACCACATCCACCGTCGTCACTAAGAAAGATTCCCAAAATAATTCCAATGGAAAAGGGAAGTAGGTTATGTTGAAATCATTCAAGTTTCTTTTTTTGGCCAGTATCCTGTTAGGCTCTTTATTTTTAGGGCCGGTTACCCCTGCAAAAGCTGCGGCTATTCCAGCTGAAATCAATAAACAGTTTACCCCGATTGTCATCAGTTCTGGGGGAGTTTCTGTACTTCGGATTACAATATTTAATCCTAATACATTTCCATTAACGAACGCGAGTTTTGTGGACAACCTGTTGCGGGTACAGCCGGGCCTGTTCATTTCAACTCCCGCCGGCGTGGTCAATACCTGCGGCGGTTCGGTAACGGCACCAACTGGGGGAACCACTATTACCCTCGTGGGAGGTGGAGTGCCGGCGCAAACCGGATCCACCCCAGGCGAATGTTTTATAGAAATAAATATTTCTTCTACTACCCCAGGGAATTTAATTAATACAATCCCTGCCCACAACCCTGCAGTCGGCGATGTAGGTCTGACTGCCAGCGGCAACGATAATGGCAATTTAGTTACCATTAGTAACACTACCCCGGCCAGTGCAACTTTGACGGTTGTGGGTGTTCAGCCTCCGACTGTCACCAAGGCCTTTGCCCCGAACACTGTTTGGGTTGGCCAGCCAAGTACTTTATCGATCACAGTCAATAATAATGATGCGGCAGTTAACTTGACCCAAACATCCTTTACGGATACGCTGCCGGCGGGTGTTGTGGTGGCCAACCCTGCAAATATCACCACAACAAATTGTGGCGCTCCAACTGTTTTAGCTCCGGTTGGTGGGTCTAGCGTCGCCCTGAGCGGCGCGACAGTCACTCCCAACTTGAATTGTGTGGTTAGTGTTCAGGTGGTCTCTTCCACGGCAGGTTCCTATACAAATACTATTCCTGCAGGACCAAATGTCCCTGGGTCGATAGTTACCCAACAAGGTGTGACAAACCCCAACCCGGCGACTGCGGTATTGAATGTGCAGCCTATGCGCTTATCCAAGGCATTTTCGCCTGCGGCAATCGCTGCAGGCGGTACAAGCACGTTGACTATTCTTTTGGAAAACCCCACCGGGTCAAACTACACTGGAGTTAACTTGACCGACGCGCTCCCGACGGGATTAACCATCGTTGGCACACCTGCAACTCCGCAATGTGGCGGCGCGATTACAAGTACGGCCACTTCCGTAACTTTGACGGGGGGGACCATACCAGCAAGCGCCACCCCGCCGACGCCGGTTGGATCCTGTACGATTACAGTTACTGTGACTGCTCCTGCCAATGCGCCAACAGCAACCCTAACAAATACCATTCCTCCAAATTCGCTTGTTACTGCGCAAGGAGTGACTAACCCTGCAGCTGTAACGGCAGATTTAAATGTTCAGTCAGCGCTGACAGGAACGAAATCTTATTCCCCTACAACCATCGCTACAGGCGGTGTCAGTACGGTAACGATCACATTGGAGAACCGTACTTCTAATGCGCTTACAGGCGTGCTGTTTACAGACGCTCTACCGGCCAATTTAACCATATCTGGATCTCCTGCAGTATCGCAATGTGGTGGTACGGTGACAAACACGGCAACGGCTATTACCCTGACTGGCGGTGTTATTCCGCCATCTGCTACGCCACCTACTCCACCTGGAACTTGTACGATAACTTTTCAGGTTACAAGTTTGGTTGTTGGAAGTGGCACAACCTATGAAAACACAATCCCTGCTGGAGATATTACAACAGCTCAGGGAATTGTAAATACTGCTGCTGTTACTACTGGTACAGATTTAACCGTTGTGCCCGTTGGCGGGCCTGTAGGGCTGACAAAAGCATTCCAGACCAACCCGATATCTCTTGGACAGCCCAGCCGGTTGCGCATCACAATTACAGCCCCAATTGATTCGCCCTTAAGCAATGCAAGCTATATAGATAACCTGCCAACTGGATTGGTTGTGTCTAGTCCTCCCGCGACTGCGCCCAACACGAGTTGTGCAGGCGCAAGCATTAATGCTGTTGCTGGCAGCTCAACGATCGGGCTAACCGGGATAAATCTTGCTGCGGGTGCGAGTTGCCGCCTAGATGTTCGTGTAACATCTAACACCCCCGCAACTTATGTAAACAATATTCCACCTGGTGCTGTTTCCAGTAATGAGGGGCGTACCAATGTTGATCCTGCCACTTCAACCATTAATGTTACCAGCCTAACTACTTCAAAGTCGTTTACGCCTGATTCGGTGGCTCCAAACGGAGAGTCAAGACTTAGACTTACCCTGACGAACTCATCTGATTTACCATTAACCAATGTGTCGGTTACTGACGACCTGACTACCATGGGTGGGACTCCGCCAGTAAGTGGGGTGGTGATAGCCTCCATACCAAATGCAAGTACGACTTGTGGTGGAACTTTGACGACAGTAGCTGGAACGCGACTGATCACCCTGGTGAATGGAACAATCCCGCCGCGCATCGCTAACATTGACGGCATATGCGTCATTGAAGTTGACGTTATGGCCATAGGGAGGTTGACGACTCGTACAAACACCCTGCCTATTGCAAATGTTTCCGGTGTTGTAGGAACAAGCGGCGTTGTCATTAATCCGATCGGAAATGCCACTGCAAGTTTGACAATTGCTGATTTGGGGATTGGTATCGTCAAAGGCTTTGACCCGGTGCTTGTTTATGGCGGGGCTGCGTCAACCATGACAGTGCAGTTGATAAACCCGAACAACACCACCCTGACCGGAATTACCTTCACTGACAATATGGTGGATGCTGTGAATGGGCCTGGAATTATCCTTGCCAACCCGCCTAGTTTTAATGTAGGAACTTGTGGCGGGACCATGACCGGAAACCCGGGTGACTCTTCCTTTACATTTAGTGGCGGCGTGTTGCCGGGTAACACAAGTTGTATGCTGACGTTGAAAGTGGTCATGAGCGTCAATGGAAATCGCACTAACCGAATTCCAGCCGGCGCAGTGACAACAATTAACGGTGCGACCAACGCTGACCCAACAGAGGCATCGTTGACCAATCTGCCTGGTTTAAGCATCGCCAAGGTGTTTAACCCTGACACAATCCTTGTTGGCGGTACTTCTGTCCTGACTATTACCATCACCAATACAAGTAATATCCCGGTTGTGAACATGCAATTGAACGACAACCTTCCGGGAAATTTACCTGCTGGCGTAACGGTGTCCAACCCGCCCAATGCCAACCATACCTGTGATAATGCAGCCAACCCCAATACCCCTGTGCTCACCGCAGTTGCCGGAGCGCAGTCCGTTGGGCTGACCGGCGGTTACCTGCCCGGAAATGGGACGTGTTCCATTAATGTAAATGTAACCAGTTCAGTTGCAGGTGTCTATATTAACACGATACCATCCAACGCCATCACATCGGATGGCGGCATTACAAATAACAATCCTGCAACTGCTACACTGACAGTGAATTCGACCGGTTTCAGCCTGGGGAACAGGATTTGGTTCGATACAGATAATAGCGCAACCATTAATGGATCAGAATCAGGTATTGATGGCGTGGATGTTGTCTTGTATGCCGCGGATGTCAATGGCAACCCGACTGGCCTGGCTTTGGCTTCAACCACCACATCAAATGGCGGCTATTATCGTTTTGATAACCTCCCGGCGGGTGATTATGTGGCTGTCATCCCCTCCAGCGAATTTGCCCAGGGTGGCACGCTCAATGGATATTGGAGTAGTGGTACGACCATGGGGGCAAATGGAACCGTCACTGAGGTTACAGCACCGGATGCAGATAATGACGTGGATAGCGACGACAATGGCACCCGCCAGACGACTGGCGCTTTCAGTGGTGGTGTAATCAGCAGCGCTGTCACGTTGGGGCCGACGGCAAGCGAACCGACCAATGACACTGACGCTAATCCTGCCAACCCGCCCGGTGAAGCGCCGAATGATCAAAGCAACCGCACCGTCGACTTCGGTTTTTATCGCCTTGAACTTGGCGACCAGATCTTTGTCGATGCAAATAACAACGGCGTCTTTGACGCTGGAGATAGCCCTCTGGCCGGGGCAAGGGTGCAGATATTCTCGAGCAATGGGACAGAAATTAATGTTGGCCCAGATGGCATTCTTGGAACCTCCGACGATGCTCCCAGTGGAGTGCTCACTCCGGCAGACGGAACCTATTTATTTAGCGGCCTGCCGCAGGGCGATTACATTGTGCGGGTTACTCCACCGAGCGGCTATACCAGTACGGTGGATACATTCAACTCAGGCGACACTACGAACCCCAATGCCAACATCAACGACAATGATAACGGCATCGGAACAGGCCCCGGGCAGGTATCCAGTAATATAGTAACCTTGACGCCGGGAAGTTTGGGCGCAGCTTCTAATAACGTGGTTGTAAACGCTACCGGTACTACGACCAACCCCACTGTAGATTTCGGGTTTGTCGCTCCATCCGGTTTTAGCTTGGGGAACCGTGTTTGGTTTGATACGGATAACAGCAGCACGATCAATGGCAGTGAAGTCGGCGTAAATAGCGTTGCAGTTAATCTATATGCGGCAGATGTCAACGGGAACCCGACCGGATCGGTTTTGGCTACAACCACCACGGCAAATGGCGGGTACTACCGTTTTGACGGCCTGTCAGCTGGCGATTATGTTGTCGTCCTGCCATCCTCGAATTTTGGAAATGGCGGAGCACTGAAAGGGTATTGGTCTTCTGGTACTTCCATTCTTGGAAATGGATCTGTCACCGAATCTGCCGCCCCCGGCCCCAATAATGATGTGGATGGTGACGATAACGGTATGCTTCAGACTGCCGGTGCGTTCAATGGAGCCGTTGTCAGCGGACCGGTTACGTTAGGCCCGAATCCCACAGAGCCTACAAACGACACCGACGCAAATCCGTCCAACCCTCCAGGCGAAGCGGTGAACAATCAAAGCAACCGCACGGTCGACTTCGGATTTTATCGTGTCGAAATTGGCGACCAGATCTTTATCGATAACAACTCAGATGGGATGTACGATAGCATAAATGACTCTCCGCTACCTAGTGCTGTTGTTCAGATTTATACCTCCGGCGGTACGGAAGTCAACGTTGGGCCTGATGGAGTCTTGGGGACGGCAGACGATGCTCCCGGCGGTGTTACGACCGGGCCGTCTGGAGATTATCTATTCTCCGGCCTGCCACAAGGCAGTTATATTATCCGTGTTACGCCGCCCGCGGGATATGTCAGCACAGTTGATGTAAATGCAGATACGACTACGCCGAATAACGATGTTAACCATAACGATAATGGTGTAGGTGTCCTGGGCGGCCAGGTGTCCAGCAATACCGTCACCCTGACTCCCGGCGTTGCAGGCGCTAGTACAACTGTCTCGAATGCCACGGGGTCTACTCACAACCCATCCATGGATTTTGGTTTTGTAGTGGATGGCTCTTTTGCCAAGACCATTGAAGGTACCGATCAATCTTTTACATCCGGCACAGATGTAGCTGTTGGAGAGATCGTCACTTACCGTGTTGCCTTTGATATATCCGCCGGTACTGTGATGAATAATGTAGTGATTACAGATCGCATGGACAAGGGATTGGCGTTCGTCGATTGCCTTGAGGTGAGTGTGGATGGAAACGATCTGACCGCTTCGGTCTGCCCCCCAACCGTCTCTTCCATTCAAGACCTGGGCGACCCTGCCAACCATCCTGCCAACCCCGGCAGACAGGTCATCTTTAATGTCGGCAATATCCCCGCTCCAGTAGCCGATACCACCCTTGTAATCCGCTACCGTGTGATTGTTTTGGATGTTATCGAAAATCAGAACAGCGTAACCCTCAATAACCGTGCCAATATATCCTGGGATGGCGGCCAGATCAACACAAGCGCCCCGAATGTGCGGATCGTGGAACCTGACCTTGCCGTAGACAAAAGCGTGACCCCGTCTCAAAATGTGCCGATTGGGACGCCTGTTCAGTTTACGCTGACCATCAGCCATACCGGTCAAAGTACGGCGGATGCATTCGATGTTGTGGTCGCGGATGCAGTTCCCGCTACTTTGCAATACATTCCTTGCACGATTCAATTCTCCGGTGTGGCCCCCACCAGTCCGACGGCCCCGGCTTTTTGCCCAGGCGCAACTTCAAATCTCACTTTTACCTGGGATAACTTTCCTCTTGGCTCGACGGCAACGATCACGTTCAACGCCTATCTGGTTGGTTCTCCCGCTGTGAACTTCGCCTCAGTAGCCTGGACTTCACTGCCGATTGACCCTGTGAATGGGGTTCCTGTACCGTTGTCAAGTCATAACCCCACTTCTACAGAACGCTGGTACGATCCAAATGATGCCGTGAACGTGTATTCAGTATCAGACAGCGCTTCGATCAATGCCCCAGATGCAGGCGGCGGAGGTGGTGGCGGAAGGGATACTGAGCCTGAAACTAGTTTGGTCGGGTCCGGTTTCCTTATTCCTGTGACTGGGTTTACTCCGAATGTGGTCACCACTTTGCCGGAGCAGCCCGCCAGTAGTGCTTATTCCTCTACAGATGTCTGGCTTGAGATCCCAAGCCTTGGAGTCAATATGCCGGTTGTGGGGGTCCCACGCACTAAAGAAGGCTGGGATGTCTCCTGGCTTTGGAGTGAGGCTGGCTGGCTGGCTGGTTCAGCCTTCCCCGGTTGGGATGGGAATAGCGTCCTGACGAGCCATGTCACACTGCCTAATGGCAAGGCGGGTCCGTTCTCAGCGTTGGGAACCCTTAAGTGGGGCAACAAAATCATTATCCATGCCTACGGTATATCTTATGTATACGAGGTCCGCCAGAATCGCACAGTAACACCGTATGATAGTTCCGTGTTCAAACACGAAAATGAATCCTGGCTGACATTGATCACCTGCAAGAACTATAATGAAACTACTGATACGTATACCAATCGCGTGGCGGTGCGTGCAGTGTTGATAAATACGCGGGAAGATGCAGGCCCTAAAAAGTCCAGTGGCATTCGCTAATAAAAAAGAGGCGGCGCCTAAAAGCGCCGCCTCTTTTTTGGACCGCTATAGGGTTTCCTTTTCAGCAATCGTTAAGGCTTCTTCGAAGATTCGCAAACCCTCATCCATTTCACCAGTGGTAATCGCAAGCGGCGGAGCGATGCGGATGACGCTTTTACCACACGAAAGGGTTAGGAGGCCGCGCTCAAAGGCAAGATCAACGAGCCGGTCAGTTAATTCCCTGGCAGGTTCTTTAGTTTCTTTATTTCTTACAAATTCAACACCTATCATTAATCCTTTTCCGCGTACATCGCCAATACTTGGATGTCGGGCTTGGATTTCCTTCAAGGCATCCATCGCATATTCTCCCACTTCTGAAGCGTTTTTCATGAATTCGGTTTTGATTAGATCAATGGTCGCCAGGGAAGCGGCACAGGAAATTGGGTTGCCGCCATAGGTATTGCCATGAGTTCCAATTTCCCAATCCATTACCGATTTGCGGGCAATGCAGGCGCCCAAGGGCATGCCTGAAGCAATGCCTTTGGCCGAAGTAATGATATCTGGTTCGACCCCGAAGTGCTCAATGGCCCACCATTTGCCGGTTCGTCCCATTCCAGACTGAACTTCGTCCAGGATCATAAGTATGCCATATTTATCGCAAAGTTTGCGAAGCGCCGGGTAAAAGCCTTCAGGCGGAACAATGTATCCCCCTTCGCCCTGGATGGTTTCCACAAGGATGCCTGCCACATCTTTCGCCGGAAGGATTTGCGCAAGGATTTCGTCTTCAATATAACGCACGACGGCTTCTCCGTAATCTTCTCCTTTGCGTGTCTCTAAAATGGGACGGTATGGGTTGGGAAAAGGCGCATGGGTTACACCATTCATCAGTGGGTAGAAACCACCATGATATTTTGCCTTGCTGGCCGTAAAAGTGACTGCACCCATTGTTCTGCCGTGGAAAGCCCCAGTAAAGCCGATAAAATTCGTTCGTTTAGTATGATAGCGGGCTAATTTGATGGCCGCTTCCACGGCTTCTGTACCGGAGTTTGTCATAAAGGATAGCGCGTCTTCATCAAAGGGGGCAATTTGATTTAATTCCTCGCCTAGTTTTACCCAGTTTTCATGATAAAAATCCGATGAAATGTGAATAAATTTTTCGGCCTGTTCCTGTACAGCCTTCACAACTTTCGGATGTGAGTAGCCTGTTGAAACTACAGCGATTCCACCCATAAAATCCAAAAAACGATTGCCATCCACATCCCAGACTTCGCTACCTTTTCCATGATCCATCGCAAAGGGATAGCTGCGTGGGTAGGAAGGCGAAATGACCTTTTTATCTCGCTCGATCATAGCCATGGCCTTGGGTCCGGGTGTTATAAGTTTTGTCATAAATTCTCCTTTTTATGTGGCGAGCCTGATTTTCAGGATGGAGATGACTTATTATCCTGAAAAAGGACTCGTAGATTCTTAGCAAGAATGCCGGGGTTTATTGTGCTTATTATTACTGGAAGAGAGTGTTTTCGCGTAGTCAAAATTAAATTTATTTAGATTTGGGAGCGGGGTGATTATACCGTATAGGATATATGGCCTTGTTTGACTCATTAATCCATTCCTGCTATTATCGCACTCTATGCAAACTGACTTATTGCAAAAATTTTGGCGCTCGCTGCAAGGAATTACAAGATGGCTTCGCATTGGGTTGGGCGTTAAGCGCTGGCTTTTTGTGATCCTGGTTGGGGTCACGTTGCTTGGGTTGGGGCTGGCTGTGCTTCTGATTGATCTATACAGAACCGATTCCGCAAACCCTTTATTGCTTAAACTTTTATCATATGCATCCCTTAGGTTTTTTCCTCGCAGTTGGCGCGCGATAATTTTTGGCGGCTTGGGTGTTGGCCTTTTAATTTATGGGCTATTAAGTATTAATCGCTCACTCCTTAGTCCCTTTGTTCGGTCTAGTTCTGACCTGGTTAATACATTGACTGAGTTTCAACTTAGAAAGCGGGGGCCAAGAATAGTTGCGATTGGCGGAGGTCATGGACTTTCAGCCCTGTTACGCGGCTTGAAAACTCAAACCCGGAATTTAACTGCTGTTGTTACGGTTGCAGATGATGGCGGATCTTCCGGGATGCTGCGTGAAAGTTTGGGCATCTTGCCCCCTGGCGATATTCGAAACTGTCTTGCCGCCCTTTCGAATGATGAAGCCATGCTTACTCAATTGTTTCAATATCGTTTTAGTGGAGCCCCAGGTCTGGAAGGGCATTCTTTTGGGAATTTGTTCATTACAGCATTGGCGGATATTACCGGTAGTTTTGAAGATGCTGTGGTTGAATCGGGGCGGGTATTGTCTGTAAATGGTCGCGTACTTCCTTCTACTTTGCATAATGTGAAATTGATTGCATCCATGGAACTCCCAAATTCAACCAACCATGTTCGAGTGGAAGGCGAGAGTAAGATCCCCGCCATGGCTGGAAAGGTACATCGTGTTTGGATAGAACCGGATGATATCCCTGCCTTCCCACCAGCGATACGCGCCCTTCTCAATGCTGATATTATCATTGCTGGCCCGGGCAGCCTTTATACAAGCATTCTACCAAATTTGCTTGTTAATGACTTACTGGCTGGCATGCGTGCTAGCCGTGCTCTCAAGATCTACATCAGCAATATCGCCACACAGGCTGGCGAGACGGATGCTTACACATGCTATGACCATGTTAGAGCGTTGGAGGAACACGTAGGAGAAGATTTGTTTGATATTATTTTGTGTAATGACAATTATCAGGGAGATTTGGGGCCAAAATCCGTCTGGGTTCGTGTAGATGAAAAAACAAAGGCAGATGATCGAACTTATTGTGTTGACCTTATCGACAACCAATACCCTTGGAGGCATGACTCTATAAAACTAGCAAAAGTGATCCTGGATCTGTATTACGAGAAGACAGGGCCACTTAATTGAAATACCTGTGAGGTAATCGATTACATTTGTCCTGAAAATCATAGACGTACGAAAATTCACAAATTTAGCCAAAAGCATTACAATTCAATTGTATGCTGAAGACCATACCAGAGAATACACTACATTCTGTGTGCTCTGATATAAATTTCAATGGAGGATTTTCCCATGACAATTAAAGTTGGTATTAATGGATTTGGTCGTATCGGCCGCCAAGTTCTGAAGGCGATCCGTGACCGCTACCCACAGAACCTTGAAGTCGTCGCGTTTAATGACATCGGCGACATGAAGACCATGGCGCACCTTCTCAAATATGACTCGAACTATGGACGCTACAATGGCACTGTGGAAGTTGCAGACGATGCGCTCATCATCGATGGAAAAAAGGTCAAAGTTTTCAAGGAAACTGACCCCTCCGCGATTGCGTGGGGTGATTTGGGCGTGGATATAGTGGTTGAGTCCACTGGCTTGTTCACTATCAAGGAAGACGGCGTCAACAAAAAGGGCAAGACCGTCAAAGGCGCTGCCAGCCACATTAAGGGCGGCGCGAAGAAAGTCATCATCTCCGCTCCTGCTGAAGGCGAAGACCTCACCATCGTAATGGGTGTGAACGAAGATAAATACGACCCCAAGAATCACCACGTCGTTTCCAACGCTTCCTGCACCACCAACTGTCTTGCGCCTGCCGCGAAAGTTGTGCATGATAATTTCACTATCAAGCGTGGTTTCATGACCACCGTACACGCATACACCAACGACCAGAAGATTCTCGATATGCCGCACTCAGATCTGCGCCGTGCCCGCGCCGCCGCGATGAGCATCATCCCGACCACCACCGGCGCAGCCAAGGCTGTCTCTCTCGTCATCCCCGACCTCAAGGGTAAGTTCGATGGTTATGCCCTGCGCGTGCCGACCTCCACGGTCTCTATCGTGGATTTCACCGCTGAACTCGAAAAAGAAACCACTACCGAAGAACTCCGTAGTCTATTCCGCGATGCCGCCAAGCAGCCGCGCTTCAAGGGCGTTTTACAGGCCGTGGATGAGCCCCTGGTCAGCATTGACTACAAGGGCGACCCGCACTCTTCCTCGGTGGACCTCCAATTCACAATGGTGCTTGGCAAGGAAAAAAGCAACTTCGTCAAGGTGGTCACCTGGTACGATAATGAATGGGGTTATTCCTGCCGCACAGCCGATCTCGCGGCGTTGATGGCAAAATCTCTGTAGAATTTTGTAGGGGCGAGGTCACCTCGCCCCTACATTTTTGGCGGAAACATGAACAAGAAAACTGTAAAAGATATCGACCTCAAAGGCAAACGCGTGCTCATGCGTGTGGATTTCAACGTGCCGATGGCCGACGGCAAAGTGACCGATGATAAACGGATCAAAGCCGCGTTGCCGACAATCCAATATGTCTTGGAACAGGGAGCCTCATTGCTCTTAATGAGCCATCTGGGACGCCCCAAGGGCGGCCCGGACCCTGAATTCAGCCTGCGTGCCGCTTCCGAAACTTTGGCTTCGCTGTTGAATAGACCCGTAACCATGGCGCCTGATTGTGTCGGCGCGGAAGTGGAAGCGATTGCCAAAGCCCTCAAACCTGGCAGTGTGGTCATGCTCGAAAACACCCGCTTCCACAAAGGCGAGGAAAAAAATGATCTCGATCTTGCCAGACAAATGGCAGCTCTTGGCGATGTTTATGTGGATGATGCTTTCGGTTCCGCGCATCGCGCCCATTCCTCCACCGAAGGTGTGACGCGCTACCTGCCTGCAGTCTCCGGCTTTTTGATGGAGCAGGAACTTGAATATTTGGGACGAGCCGTAGCCGACCCGGAACATCCCTATATTGCCATTCTGGGCGGTGCCAAGATCAGCGACAAGATCCTTGTTGTGGAAACACTCGCAGCAAAATGTGACAAACTCATCATTGGCGGCGGTATGGCGAATACCTTCCTGGCCGCAAGCGGATTGAACATGCAGGACAGCCTCGTCGAATCTGAATCCCTTGAGACAGCCAGGGCATTACTGGCAAAACTGGGCGATAAACTTGTCCTTCCTTTGGATGCGATTATTGCAGATAAGTTTGATGCTGATGCTGACACCCAGACTGTGGACGTGGACAAAATCCCTGCGGGCTGGCGCATGTTGGATGTAGGTCCAAAAACTGTCAGCCTGTATAAAGAGACCCTGGACGGTGCCAGGCTGATCGTTTGGAACGGACCGGTGGGCGTTTTCGAAATGCCGAAGTTTGCCGAAGGGACTTTCGCCCTTGCGCGTATGTTGGCTGAATCCGGTGCGATTACCGTGATCGGCGGCGGCGACTCGGCCAGCGCTGTTAAGAAGGCTGGTGTGACCAAACAGATGACGCACGTTTCCACGGGCGGTGGGGCGTCGCTTGAATTCCTTGAAGGGAAGGAATTGCCCGGAGTTGTGGCGCTGCTCGACAAGTAAACTTCTTCTCTAGTACAAAGGGAGCAGGCGGTTTTGTACCCGCCTGCTCCCTTTGTTTTGTATAATGCCTGTATCAATTTTACTAGGAGAATGAAGCATGGAAACGAATCCAGTAACTCAGACAGAACCCAAAAATAACCGCAACCTTATTATTGGTATTGTGGTTGCGGTTGTCCTCTGCTGCTGTTGTGTTGTGACCGGTGTTGGCGGTTATTATGGTTATCAGGCCTACCTTGCTGCCCAGCAAACGGTTCAAGATATTCAGGACTTGGATATCCCTGATATTCAGGATATTCCGACCGGTATCCCATTCGTGCCCTCCGACCCGAACAGCACGGCGGTTGCGCCGCAGTTAGATATAACCGGCGAAATGCCTTCCGGGGGGCTCGCCGATGATAATACCCGCCTGACCGCCTGGTTCTCGGTGCAGATCATTGCCGCCATTTCAGGCTGCAGCGCTCCCACGGTAGAGGGCACGACCATCTCCGTCATCCAGCAACCGGATGCGAATGGTGAGTGGAAAGAGGAATGGAATGTCAATTGTGGCGATGGCACAAGCCAGCCCTACAAGGTGACCTTCACTCCCGAGAATGGCATTGTAAATGTAAACGTCGAGATGCCTTCCCCGTAGTTGGAAGTCAAATTCATCAAGCGGCCGGGAAATCCCGGCCGCTTTTCTTTCAGATGGCATACAGTTTTTATGCGTCCATCCGAAACTCCACGGGCTCGGCTATAATGGGGAAAATTTCGAGCGGAGACGTTGTATGTCATTCACTGTTGGCGAAAATGTAGGGCCCTATCGGATCATTGAGCAGTTGGGGCAGGGTGGCATGGCGACCGTGTACAAAGCCTATCACGCGTCACTTGACCGCTATGTGGCGATTAAAGTCCTTCATCAAGCGTTTAACGAAGACTCGACCTTTATCGGGCGCTTTCAGCGTGAAGCCCGCGTGGTGGCCAAACTTGAGCATCCCAACATTGTTCCGGTCTATGATTATTCCGAACATGATAAACGCCCGTACCTTGTGATGAAATACATCGAAGGGGATACGCTCAAGGCGCGCCTGAACAAGGGCCCCCTGAGCGCGACCGAGATCGAACAGGTGGTGGACTCGGTCGGTTCGGCACTGGGGCATGCGCATCGCCAGGGCATTCTGCACCGTGATATTAAACCCTCCAATGTCTTGATCTCCACTGATGGGGTGATGTATCTGGCGGATTTCGGTCTGGCGAGGATTGCCCAGGCGGGCGAATCCACCCTCTCGGCAGATTCGATCATGGGAACACCGCAATACATTTCACCGGAACAGGCCATGGGCAAGAAAGACCTGGATGCCGGAACGGACATTTATTCTTTCGGTGTCATGCTCTACGAAATGGTGGTCGGGCAGGTTCCGTTCAGCGCCGATACGCCGTTTTCCATCATTCACGACCACATCTATACACCCCTGCCGCTGCCCATGGAAGTTAATCCAAAGGTGCCTGAGCCGGTGCAGCGGGTTCTTTTAAAGGCTCTGGCAAAAGACCGCGCTGACCGTTATGAATCAGTGGAAGAATTGAACCGGGCGTTCAAATCCGCATGGGCGGATGCGGGTGTTCCAATGCAAGGAACCGCCATCACCATGCGACCCAGGGCGCTCAAGGCTTCGCCAGCAACGGTCCGGGCGGAGAAAAACATCGCAGCGCCATCCCCAGCCAAAGGCGCAGAACCGAAGCGTCCCTCTTTCTGGATGTGGATCGGGGTTGGCTTGACCTTTGTCCTTTGCCTTGGAGTTGGATTCTTTGCCTTGCGATCCATAGTGCCAGCGCTACAAACCCCGCCGACAGCAGTTGCTCCCTCTTTGGTCACAACCCTCCCGACGAATCCCCCGCCATTGCAGCAGGTGACGCCAACCCCGCCCTCAAATGTTTCTGCTGAATTGGAAATCGCGCTTAATAATGTAAAACAAAACCCCGGTGACCCGAACGCGCATTTACAATTATCCCTTGTCTTGTGGGATGAGGGGCAGGTCAATGCCTCTGTGGAAGAGTTGACCCAGGCTTCCAACCTCGCCGGGCCGAGCAATAAAGACTTTTTTCAAACCGCATCTCAGGAATTCCGAAAGCGCGAGGCCTGGGTGCCCGCCGCCGGCATGTATATTCGCCTTGCGGCGATCTACCGGGCTGAAGGTGCTGAAACTCCCCCGGATGTGATGGATGGCATGCGTGAAGCCCTTTACAAGGGCGCTGAAAAAAAGGATATGCCGCTCTTTGTGTTTTTTGAACGCATTGAGGCCGTCAACCTACCACTGGGGTATATTGTTCGTGGACGCTATGCGCTGTATAACGGCAGCATTGAGGATGCCAAACAACTGGTAGCCAGTGCCGAGAAGGTCAAATCGGACCTTTATGAAATTCCCCTGCTCAAGGCCGAGATCGCCATCAAACTTGGCGATCTTGACATTGCCAAACCATTTCTGCTCTCCCTGTCTTCCGACTTGGGCGCCCCCGGTTGGATTCGGGAAATGGCGGATAAATACCTACAAACCATTCAATAAGGATTCAACATGCGCACTCCATTCGTTGCAGGTAATTGGAAAATGAACAAGACCATTGCGGAGACGAAGGAACTTCTCTCCGTTTTAGCGCCCAGGATCGACGCGGTCGCTGGCGTGGAAAAGGTGGTTTGTCCGCCTTTCATTTCGCTGGCGGCGGCTTCTGCCGCTCTTCATGAGACGAACATTGGCCTTGGGGCACAGAACTTGTTTTGGGAGGAAAAAGGCGCCTTTACAGGCGAGGTTTCCCCGGCAATGGTGCGTGAATTGTGTGCGTACGTCATTCTCGGACATTCTGAGCGCCGCGCCTATTTTGGTGAGACGGATGAGACCGTGAATAAGAGACTGCTCGCTGCGCAGAAGTTTGACCTGACTCCGATTGTTTGTGTAGGAGAGACCCTCGCGCAATACGAATCCGGCCAGACCCGGGATGTGGTCTCAACCCAGACCCTGCAGGGGCTGAAAGGAGTCTCCGTTGAGTTTGCTGCACGGATCGTGGTGGCCTACGAACCGGTTTGGGCCATAGGCACAGGCAAGGCTTCGACAGGCGAAGCGGCGAACGTTGTCATTAAAGATTTTATCCGTCCGGCCATGGCGCAGTTATATGGGGAGACGATCGCCCAGTCTGTGCGAGTTTTGTATGGTGGTTCTGTTACCGGTTCCAATGCTGCTGAATTCTTCTCCCAGCCTGATATTGACGGCGCCCTGGTGGGCGGCGCAAGCTTGAAAGAGGAGTTTATTGCCATCACCCAGGCTGCGGCGAAAGCATAGTGCTCTTCACCGGTTTCTTTTTATTCGTTCTGATGCTCCTGCCGCTGGTTTTCCTCCAGCGGCTTTTGCATCGCGAGATTCAGGCAGTGACCCTGCTTATCACTCGCAGCCTGCCGATTACCATCGGCTTGTTTTCGATCCTGTTTTTCCCCGGTGTGCTCCTTCATGAACTCAGTCATTTTCTCATGGCAAAGTTGCTGCGGGTGCGTACGCGCGGATTTTCCCTGATCCCCCAGACCCTGCCGGATGGCCGCCTGTTGATGGGCTATGTGGAGACCGAACAGACGGATGTATTTCGTGACTCTTTGGTGGGGCTGGCCCCATTACTTACCGGTGCGGCTTTTGTGGCTTATGCGGGCATCTATCGTTTACATGTGAACACACTTTGGGATGTCTTGCAGCATAGCCAGGTCGAACTTTTTTGGATGGGGTTGGGGTTGTTGCCGACCATTCCAGATTTTTACCTCTGGTTCTACCTGACCTTTGCCGTTTCCAGCACCATGCTGCCTTCAGAAGCCGACCGCCATTCGTGGCTGCCCTTTGGCTTATGGGTGGCGGGGATTCTCATCCTTGCCATTGCTGCCGGAGCGGGCTCGTGGATGCTGGAGAACCTTGCCCCCTCATTGGATGCATTCCTTTATTCAGTTTCCCTGTTATTTGGCCTGAGCAATATCGTTCATTTGGTCCTGCTTCTGCCGTTCTATTTATTCCACCGCCTGTTGGTGTATCTCATGAAAGTGGATATACGTTGAATTCAAAGAAATATGGTTTGATCTTTCTTGGGGTTGAACAACGCCACAACCTGCCTGCCCTCCGCCGCACCGAAATGACTGGCTTTCTCCCGTGCCTCGGTGAGACTCTCGTACCCTGTTGCAATATCGAGGTAATAATCTCCCGTTTGAGGGTTGACCCAGGTTCCAAGCCAGCAATCCGGCTCTGACCAGAACGTTTCATTGGTCAGGATGAATCTTTTTAGTTCGATCATAAGATCGGCAGTTGAAGGCAGGATGGCTGTCCTTGCCGGATATTTTGGAAAACACCACAAGTCTACGGCAGGCAGAAAGGTTTGTGTCTGTGGCTTGGATGCGCTCCCGCCGCGTTCCAAAGTCTGTGCAGCGACTTTGGCAATGTATTCCTCAAACAATATCGTCATTTGTACTGCGATTATTTCCTGCGCCCGATCACCAGCATCTTGTTACGGATGGGGAACAGGATGAAAAAAACACGCACCAACGGTAGAAGTAAACTTACCAGCCAGTTAAACTTCACCAATTTCTTTAGATAAAAACTGTAAGGGAAGGATAGTTCGTGGAATTTGCGCATCTCCACCACCTCCAGCCCGGCTGCCTCATATGCAGCTTTCATCTCGGCCAGCGAAAAAATCTGCTTGTGACCGAATAACTTTCCCGAGTACATCGTATTCAAAAAGGTGGGGAACCTGCCGCCTGAGATCTTGTAGGTAAACTCTCCAAAACGATGATAGAACGCATCTCTGCAAGGGGTGTCAATGAGCAGAACGCCGCCCGACTTGAGCATTTCAGCAGCTGCACGCAGGGTGGCCAGCGGGTAATTTACGTGCTCAATCACATCCCATAAGGTGACTGCGTCGAATTTGCCATGCTGTAACTCCCAGTATTCATCTTCGATGGGGCGCTTGACGATCTTCAGGTCGTGCCGGGTCATGGCATAGAATGCGCGGGTATCGCTCAACTCAATCCCCAGGCAGTCGGCACCTGCCTGTTTCATCTTTGCCAGAAATAGCCCGCCGCCGCAACCGATATCCAATACCCTGCCGCCTTGGATATTGCCATGCCCTAGCGCGGCGCGGACTTGATTTTCAATCCGCTCGGGGTTGGATTGTAGTGATTTTTCGATGTATCGGATCTCTTCATCCGTCAGGCTGCTGCCATTGATCTCCGGCGAAATTTCCTGCACGGGGTCGAGATGGTCCACATAATGGAAACCACCCGGCGAGATGAAGACATTGGCGTTCGATAGTTTATAGGCGGGCGCTCCGCGGGTTTCGTGTTTTAGCGAGTCGAAATTTTCCATCTAACCTCTGATGCCCTTGATTTTATCAAGGATGAGCGGGATGCTGGTTTCATAGCCAGAGCCTTCATTGGAGACGTCCAGCCGCAGTAAATTTGATTCGGGAACAGTGGCCAGCCAGTCCCGGATGTACCCCTCGAGCAGATCCGCATCTTCACTGGAAGCGATGTTGATCCTGTCCCTTCGGGCCAATCTCTCGTGGACGGTTTGGGAGTCTGCGCTCAGGGCGATGATCAGGTCCGGAGGCGGGAGCAGGCGGCGGGTCAGGGTGTGGAAGCGGTTGCATAGTTCAAACTCGGCCAGGCTGAGCCAGCCGTGTGCATGGAAAAGGCGGGTGAATCCGAAGAAATCCAGGTCAAAGCCGCCATCCATCAAGGCTGGTTTTTCACCCAATCGCAACGCGCGTTCCTGCTCGGCGCGGAAGATGAGGTAGTCCATCTGGTTGGCGAGGGCGTATTTGGGGTCCCGTTTGAAGAGCGCTTGAAAGGGGCGCTCTGCATGTTGCTCAACCGCCAGAGTGAGGTCATGAGCATGGCACAGGGCGCGGGCCAGTGTGGTCTTGCCAACGCCGCTTGCCCCAACGATAACAATCAAAGGATTCATGGTGGCTTCTTATAGCACAAGCGAGGGAGGGATACAAGTGGTTTTAAGTTTCCGTGCGAATGTTTTCGTAATAAAATGGGTCATTGGCATTTGACTCTGGAGAGACTTTGACCGAGCCATTCGATCTTACACCCGATAACCCGATTATCGAGACCCTTGATTTCAAGCCCCACCGAAACGTGCTGGTGAGGAGGGCGGTTCCATTCATGCCCACACCCGACCAGCCGCAAACCTTGGAGGTCAGAACGCCATGGGGGGCTTTGTTGACTGCGACTCGCGGAGATATACTGATCTCCGAGTTGGACGCCCCGGACGATCCCTGGCCGATCGATTCCGCAATTTTTGACGAGACGTATATTGTGGTTGGCCCCGGTTTGTGCATTAAGCGCGCGTTGACGTTGCTGATTCCCTTGACTGAAGTGACCGGCGGCGACGAAGATCGGATTGTGATCGTCCACACCCTTGAAGGTGAAGAGGCGGTCCGTGCCGGTGATTTTTATCTCGCCAAAGGGGTGAAGGGCGAGATCTGGCCCTATCCAAAGGCAAAGGTCATGGAAAAAATGAGACCCGTCGATTAGACGGGCCTTTTCATTCTTATGGAGTGTTGGGTTTTTTCTTTTCCGGCAGGGCGTTCTTCATGGACCTGGCCGGCGAAGATTTCAGGGGAGTGTTATCGAACATCAGGCGTTCGAGCGCATTATCGATCACATTGTAAATGAACTTGGATGGGTTAATGAAATCCACCTGGCCTCCTTCTTCGCGCATCAGATCGATCATGTGGCGGGTGAGGTAGGTGTCCTTGTCTGTTGAGGCGAGGCTTTCATTTGCCACTACCAACAACCGCGCATTACGGATGCCGTCGCGGCCAATGGCAGAGTACAGGGTCCAGCGGTTATTACGCTCGTATAGGTCGTCGCCTTCCTTGGGAGCGCCCAAGGCTTCAAATTGATTGATCACATCAACCATGGAATTGTTGCGGATCTTGTAAAAGCGCTCGGTCCAGGATTCGCCGGCGGGGGCGACAAAATCGCGAATGTAAGTTGCGTCCGAAATTGGCAGATAGACCTTGACCTTGAAGTTCATCTCGATGCACAGTTCGGCAAAAATGATCTCGCTTCCGGCTGACAGACCGGGCAGGAAGGCGCGATCGTTGCCATCTGGTTTGAAATGTTCAAGTTTTTTGCGGATCTCATGTTTGATCTCCGCTTCTTTCTCCTGTGGAAGATTTTTCTTTTCCTTGCCGGAATAATCCACCATGTAGCCGGTAAAGAGCAATGAACGGCTTTCACCGAGTTGCGAAGTGGAGGGGGTTGCCTTGGCTGTCGAGTCGCCGGGTTCGCCGCTGTTGACGCGCGAGATTTCCTCCTTGATCAGGTGAATGGCGATCTTTACGAAAGGAGCGCGAAGACCGACCACTTTCAAGATTTCCAGTTGGGAAAGCGAGGAATTCAGGAAGAACATATTGCGGCGCGAGGCAATAAGCGCTTTGCGATACGCCCGGGTCACCTCATCCGGATCCTCGCTGGTCAGTAATTTAAGTTCCGCCATCGAGATCAGGGTCCAATAATCCGTTTTGTCCCCTTCCAGGGAGATTTTGCAATCCAGTCCGAATAGGAGTGTGTTCTGCAAGGCCGGCAGCATGGTACGGATGCGGGTAATATCCGGGTCTGGCGTCTTCTTGCCATCGAATTTATCCGCCAGATGGACAGCGATGGTCGAAAGCGTAAAGGCGTTGATGCCGGGGTAATAATCGTTAAGATCGATTTTGAAACCCTTCAGGTAGATATCCACAGCCTTGATCAGCCAGTGATAGGCCTCAAAAGCCTGTTTCAAGCGTTTCTTCTCATCCCGCATGTTTTTCCACGACGCCGTCCACATTTCCTTGTAAATGCGTCCGAGGTAGGTGATGGAACTGCTGTCGTTAGGGTGCTCATTCAGCAAACCTTCGATCTTGACAATGGCCTCATCCACCCGGCCGATGCGGTTGAGATGGAAGGCTTCCTCACGGCGGAATTCCAGGTTTGCAGAATTGACTTCGAGCCCCTTACGATACTGGGCCAATGCCAAACCGTAACGGCCAAGGTTGGCAAGCGCCTTCCCAACTTCACCAATGGCCTCCTCGCGGATCAATGGATTCCGAATCTCTTCCGTCAACAGCAAGATATCGCCGATGTGTTTCTGGCGTTGCGCGACGGTGACCTTGTTTTTCCATTCGCTGTATTCGCGCCAGAAGCCGGTGGCCAGCGGAGTGTGCAGCGCCTTTCGGTCAGGCTCTTTAAGCCCGGTGAGCAGGTTGTAGATCGGGCTATGGATGGCTTCGTGGTCTGAAGCCCAGGTATCCCTAAGCAGGCGGGCAATGGCTTTGATATCTGTACGGATGAATTGGGCGTCTGGCACCCCTTCGGGGGTGATGTGGTAGGGCAGGGTGCGGACGTTGAAAATATCGAAAGGCATATACGCGCGCCCGGCCTGAATATGAACGACACCGCGTTTGCGCATCGCGTGGCGGATGCCCAACTCGTAATAAGCGTTGGCATTATCGATACTCAGGTCGCACAGCACCATATCGGCCAGCAGGAGCTCCTGGAACATATCGGTCAAAATGTCACCCGAAGCGGTCTCTTCATCTGCGCGGAACGGTTCGAACCCGGCCTCTTCAATGGCAGGCTTGATCAGCGTAGTGTAGATCTCGTTGAAATCATAAGGTTGGCCGTCTGTGCCTTTTTTTCTGCCAAACGGCATGACCACAAAGGCATGTGGCCTCACCTCGCGATGCAGACCGGAATTTTTCTCAACGGTCTTTGCGGGCTCGGCAGGTTTGGTGGCCGGAGTGGAGGTTGTCTCTTTTTCCGATGAGGTTTCGGTTGATTCTGTCATGCCATGCTCCTGTAAAAAGGGAGGTTATCCCTTTGCTTCATCTGTTTTGGGGTAGCGAGAAATAATCTCGTTAAGGACTTCCTTGGGGGTGTTGCTGCCGACTTCCACTCCCTCGAAATCACCGGCGATCTTTTGCAGGGAATTGGATAGGCCGACTTTTTCCGTGAAAAGAATGAACGCTTCTTTCATCGCCGCCAGTTCCGCTTGAACCACATCGGAAGATGCCTCTTCTGAGAGCGACCCCAGGACCTCGTTGAACTTCTCTACAAAGGCATCTGTGGTATTTTCGATCGTCTCGGATGCAAAGTTGACCGTCGCTTCGGCAATCTCCTTGCGGAAGCGTTTGTCGGCGTCCTGCTGTTCTTCAATGACGCGTTTGATCAGACTGGCTTCTTCGTCCAGGCTGGATTCCTTAAGGGCTTCCTGCATGGCCTTGATATATTCCACATTGCGGCTCCACAGAATATCCTCCGTGGCATTGACCATGCGGTAAAACTCGCTCTTGGTGCGTTCCTTCTCTTCCAGGTTTCTCCAATGGTCGGCGATAATGGATAATTCCATGATGACCTTGCTGTAGTTGCGCACTACAAGTTCAAGGTTTTTCAATTGCTGCCAACCCATGAAAGCGGCTGTGAATGAGGCGGTCAGCGCCACCCAGATGCTCAACCCATTTCCAAAGGCGGCCAGCATGGCGCCCACTCCGCTGGAAACGTAGATCAGCCTCTGAAGATTAATTCGTTCCTTTTGTTTGGCGTTTACCTTTTTGATGTGCCAGTTAAGCGCATTCTCCAGACGAAATTTAAAATATGCATCCCCATTTAAATCGCTAAAGCCGTCATCCGAATTCGGGTCACTGGGCGAAAAACGAGGCGCAGGGGGGAGCGTGCCCTTGAAAGATTCCATCACCAGTTCGCCGTTCATACCGCTGAACACGGAGCGCTGGATTTTACCCAGTCTCTTTTCCAGCCACGAGCGGCGATGGGCGTTGTTTCGCAGGATAGTGCGGTACATATAAATATCCTTCAAAACTTCTTCGGCCCCGGCGCGCGCCACCAGCCAGTCTCCCGTCGAATAGAAGTCGTTGGTGTAGGCGGCCAGCCCAGAGGCAATCAAAGGAGAGGCGATCAATAAGCCTTTGAGGATTAAGCCGCCCCAGGCTGGGAATTGGTTGGGGTACATTGCAGTCAAGATCGAGAACAGGGTGGCCAGCACCCCAAAGATGGCCACCCACTTGCGCAGGTTTCCGTAGGCGGCAGTTCGCTTGACCGAGGCATCATCCAATTGGGCGAATTTCTGCCAGGCAACTTCCAGGATGGGGGTCTTCGGCTGTTCTTGGTTTTCCATGTTCATGGCTCCTTTGGATTCGATAATGGCTTATGGCAGGTTCGGGCACAGAGGACGGTATTCTTCACTTGGGAAGAAGGCCTCCCATTGTTCAAAGGTAAGGTTCTTAAATAGTTTGGCACAAGCCAGTTCGGTCAGATGGTCGCGCGTTATGGGAACGATCTGGTCGACCGCCCAGAATTGCACGGTCTTGCGGGATACTGTGGCGAGCAGGCTGCCATCCGGTGAGAAGTTCACACCCATGACCTTGTCATTATGTTGCAGGCGTGTAATCTCCTGGTTGGTGCTAAGGTCCCAAAGATAGACATATCCATCTGCGCTGCCGGAAGCCAGCCATTGTTTTTGCAGGTGAAAGTCCAGCGAAGTGATTCGGCTGTTTTGGTGAAATTGAACCTGGGGTGCTGAAAAGTTATCTCCGTTCATATCCCAGATATAAATGCCACCATCCGTGGCGGCGGTGGCAAGCCAGTTCCCATCCCGGCTGAAACTCATGGAGAGGATGTTCCCAACCTGCCCAAGGGTGGCGAATTCTTTATTCTGTAGCGTATCCCAAAGGATGATTTGGTTTGTCAAGCCAACGGCCAGGGTGGAGCCTTTGGGGCTGTAGGACAGGCTGTAAACTGTTTCGTCGAACGGCATGATGTCCAATTGTTGGCCGGATTCCACATCCCATATAATGACCTCTTTGCTGTCTTCATGAGCGGAGGCAAGCCGGGTGCTTTCAGCGTTGAATGCCAGGCTGTTGATATGCGATTGAACGGGCAACTCATAGGAGTCGGCGGTCTCCAGGTTATGAAGTACGATCCTCGAATGGTTGTCCTCCGAATCAATGGATACGGCCATCCACTTTGAACCTGGGCTGACGATCATCTGCGACGAGATCTCATCGAAGGAGAGGAGTGTGCTGCCCGCTGATTCGTCGTGTGCGGCATTCAAGCTGGCAAAGGGGAACTGCCACACTTTCTTGTCGTCTGTATTGACCAGCAGCGATTGACCGGCCGGGTCGAATTGGACTTTGTTGATGAATTCGTTGAATTCAATGTATCCGGAGCGCCGGTTCAGGCTGGAGATATCCCAGATGGTCAGGTTCCCTTTTTCGTCGCCGATGATGAGGCGGTTGCCATCCGGGCTGAAGAGCAGGGCAGAGCCATTCCCATCCAAAGAGGCTTCGAGCATCAATGCGCCAGAGTGAGCATCCCAAATTCGCGCAGTCTGATCGTAACCTGTGCTGGCGATCCACTCGCCGTTTGGGCTGACCTCAACAAACTCAACAAAGTCGCCGTGACTCATACGCAATAGTTCAACGCCGTTTTCTGCATCAAAAACGCGCACGATCTTATCGTCTGAAGCGGTGACGAACCAGGAACTATCGGGACTGAACGCGACATCCTCCACCCAATCAGGGTGCTTGATCACCTGAGTGATCCGCCCTGTTTCTGCGCGCGCAACCCGGGCGGTGCTGTCTTCACTGACCGAGACCATGATCTTTCCATTGGGACTGGTGACGACGTTGAAAATTTCCAGGTTGTGTTTTGGCCCGGTCTGTACGGACCCGGTCAGGACTTTCCATATCCGGATCGTGCCTACCCTGGGGGCGATGCTTGCCCATTCCCCGTTGGGGTGGAAGCGAACCGTTGCAATGGGCCCGGCTGAGAAATCGTATTTGAAGAAGTCGCGATGTTTGGGAAGGTTGATGACTGAAACGAATCCATCCTCGCGCCCGACCAGCAGAAGGGAGTTATTGGGGCTCAGGTCAAGATCGAGGATGCTGGTTCCATATTCGTAGAATTCGGTTTGCTCGCCGGTGGTCATATCCCAAAACCGGACAGTGCCGTCTTTGCTGGATGTGATCAGGGTCTGGCTGTCATTGGTAACGAGGGCATCGGTGACGTCATCCTCGTGTGAAACGCAGAATTTCTTTTCGCCCTGCATGCTCCATACACAGGCGGTATTGTCCAAACTGGCGGTGGCGATGTACTGTCCATCGGAACTGACGTTCATATCCCAGATCCATTCCAGGTGTTCGGCATGGGCGACGGGGACTGGCATACGGCTGAAATTGCTTCGCAGAACATCTTCAGCTTCAGCGGACTGTGAACGTGCCAGCGACTCAAGAGCCAGCAGGGTGCTGGTTCCCAGCTCGCCAGGGCGGGTGCCATACGCCAAAGCCTGTGCTGCGCTGCGTTGGGCTCTGGCGGCTTCGGCGCTTTTGATGGCATTCTCTTCGCTCTCTTTAGCCCGGTTTTCGGCTTCATTGGCGAGTTTGGTTTTTTCATCCGCCAATTGGGCGTTCTTTTGGGCGATTTCCATCGAATTTCTGGACTCAATGGATTGCCGGATGGAAAGGAACAGGAAAATGAAACTCAGGGCGGTCAACAAGCCAAAGGCCAATGTATAACCCCTTTGGCGGCGAAGAGCGTATTTGCGGCAGGCCTGCAGGTATTCGGCTTGCAGTGGGGTGACGGCGCGCTTCTCGTCCTGAGTCGAGTCAGCCATCCAACGCTCGGCTTCTTCGAGAGAGGCGCCTTGCAGCAGGTACCCATTGCTTTTTTTCTTTTGCTTCCATTGCGTGGCGCGCTGTAAAAGATCGGTGTGCTGTTGCACCCAATCGAGGTCTGTGGAAATGGCGTTGATAAGTTTGGGCAGGATCTCTTTGAAATTATCCTTCTTGGGGCGCATGAAGACCCAGTTTGTAGTGGATAACTTCGGGTGGATTTTCTTTTTCGGGCCCGGCTCGGCATAGACCACAGGGATGATCTTCTTATTCCCTGCAATGGCGATCTCCAATTCCTTCTGACAATACTCTGATTCAATGGAATGTTCGCTGATGACGAAGATCAGCGCGTCAGAGGCTTCGATGGAGGAGGTGATGGTGGCCATCCAATCGGCGGTGAGGGGAATGCCTTCCCAATCGACCCAGGCGTTAAAGCCAGACGCATCAATGGCGCTGTTCAACTTCCGCACAAAGGCCTTGTTTTTGCGCGAATAGGAGATGAAGACTTGCGATTTTCGTTGGTTTGCCATTCAGATTAAAAAATAAAGTTAACGGGTGATGAACCAGGCTGCAATGTAGCCTTCATGGGTGGCGTCTTTGACCTTGATCCATTTATCATTCTGGCCGATCTTGGCTTCGCCGCCGGGCTCAGTGATGGTGAATTCGTAATTAATGGGGACGCGTTTAATCAGCGTCGCTTCGCTGACCACGGGCTGGCTGCGAAGTGAGACCGCTTCCACTGTGGTGCGAATCTTAACCGATCCGCCTGCAGTCGTGGAGGGGGTGGCACTGGCGGCTTGCGCTGTGGAACCACCGGCATATTTAACATACCAGGCCGCTACATAGCCTTCCTTATTGCCTGCATCGCGGACTTTGATCCACTGGTTTTCCACGCCAACCTTGGGAATGGCCTGGCTGGCGGGTTCGAGGCTGATCATCTGCTCGCTAGGGTTGATAAAACGGATGAAGGTCTCGGTGGCGACGATGGGTTTGCTGCGCAACGAGATCTGTGTGGTGGGGTACAAGGCCAGCGCCCCGGCTGGAACCGGTGCAGAGGAAGGGGCCGGTGCGCTCCCTGGTTTGGGGGCAGAACCCGGAGTCGGGGCTGCGCCCGGCTTGGGAGCCGGAGCAGTTGTCGTTGTTGTAGGAGAAGCGGCAGTCGTCTTTTTCTCTGAAAGATACCAGGCCGCGACAAACCCCTGTTCGCCGGTTGGGTCTTGCACTTGGATCCATTGACCCTGAACACCAACTTTGGCCTTGGCTTTATCTTTCGGCTCCAGGCTGATGAGTTCGGTGTTAAGCAACATGCGCTTCCACAAATAGCCGGTGACTGCGCCTTCGGCGCGCAACGCAAGATCGTCCTGGCTGGCATAGAGTATGTATTTTTCCGCGGGCAGCGGCAGGGCTGTCTTTTTGGGAGGTTCCGGCGTGTTGATGCCGTAGTTGTTGAACCATAATACGGCGCTGATCTCAGAGGCAAGTTTTGCGCCGTTGTATTTGTAGCGCTCAGTCAGGAGAACTTCCTTATCCGGGCCATCGTCTTTATATTTAAAAGGATCGTAGAGAAGGTAATCTTCGCCTTTTTTTTCTTTCACTAAAACGAAATGCGTTTGGATGCCCGCTTGTTTATTCCAATCTACCTGCAGGATGACGGGCTTGCCTTCTGCCACGGCGGCATCGATCTGAGCGATGGGTGCGGGGGAGTTTTCGCAGGGCTGCATGTCACGGTAGGCGCAATTGCCCCACACGTACGGCAACACGCTGGGAATAAAAAGCGCCCCCTGAAAGCCGCCAGATTTTTTCATCTTATCGTTGACGGTGACAGGGGTCTCGTTATAGCCAATGCCGTTTAGCATCATGGTTACAGAGGTTAGCAGGCAGCCCCATGAACCGATGGTTTCGCCTGAAAAGCCAAGAGGAGTTTTCTTCCATGCCTCGTCGTTCTGATAAAGGTTTTTAGTGACGAACATACAACTTCACCTCCTGCAAAATAAGAATAGATTGGACAATTGTACTCCATAAATATTTTGTCATAAGTACAATTTCTTTAAGGTTTGGGCCGGGAATCCTCTCCCGCTTCAACCCGACCCGTTCACTGCCAGCCCTTATTCGCTTTCTCTCCCGGTTACCTGATTCGCCTCTCCGCTATTTGCAGCACACCCAGGCTCCGGCGATCAATTCCTCAGGGATGCCGGTGTCGTCGGCAAACTGCCTTGTCACGAACTTTCCGCCCTGCATCACATATTCAATGTTACTCCGGTCTGCCAGGGTGCGCAGGTCGGCCAGCGGATCCTTCTTGACAATGAGCAGGTCGGCCAATTTCCCCGCTGCGAGCGTACCGATTTTTGATTCCCAACCCAGCGCCCGGGCGGCGTTCTTTGTGGAAGCCACAATGCAGTCCATGGCTGGGATGCCGGCGTGGGTCATATAATAAAGTTCCATTGCATTCTCGCCGTGGAAGTTATAGGGCGTGGCGGCGTCGGTGCCCATTGCGATGGGGACGCCCATCTCGTACGCCCGGCGGATGGATAGCAGGGCGTCTTCCTGAGTCTCTTTGGTTTTTTCCATGATCCAATCGGGAATGCCCTGCCGGTTCCCGTCAATAATGTCAAACCCGGCTTTGAGGGTGGGCACAAGGAAAATTTCTTCTTTGGCCATGCGTTCCATGATGCGCGGGTCCTGGTTGAGGTAGGTGCCGTGTTCAATGGTTCTGGCTCCTGCTTCCACCGCATTTCGGATCCCTTCGATCCCATGTGCATGAGCAGCGACGATCTTCCCGACCTTGGCGGCTTCTGTCACCGCTGCACGGATTTCTTCCATTTCAAAGGTGGCGGCCCCAGGTTTTTCACCGGGAGCCAGCACAGCGCCCGTAGCCAGTACTTTGATTAAGTCTGCGCCAGCTTTGAGCTGCTCCCGTGCCGCCTTACGGACCTCGTCCACGCCATCCGCTTCGCGATACATGCCGTCATACCATTCTGTGCCGGTGGTAGTGATGGAGAGCAGTTTTCCTGCCAGAGACATGCGCGGGGCTGCGAACCAGCCTGCTTCCACAGCTTTGCGCAGGGAGAATTCCAGGTGATGCCGCCCCCCTACATCACGAATGGTGGTAATGCCTGCTGCGAGAGTGTTCTGGGCATGTCTAAGCATCACCAGCGTACTCCAGCCCCAGGGCCCATTTAAGGTGCTGTCAGGCAGGCACTCAGCAGCGATGTGAACATGGCTGTCAATCAACCCTGGCAGGATGGTCCGGCCAGTCATATCCATTTCGTGAACGGCTTTCCCCTCAGGTTTCACCCAATTCTCAAGAGGCCCTGCATAAAGGATTTTTTCACCATCAATGGCGATTACCCCGCGTTCAATGGGTTTGGCGCCTGTGCCATCGATCAGAGTTGCGTTTTTGAAGACTGTAATGGTCATGGGTCTCTCCGAAAATGAATTTGAATCAAAATGCGGCCAAGGCCGCATCCTTTCACACAACTCGAAGGTCTATTTATCTTGATATTGCCGAAGCCACCAGTCAGTGCCAGGCAGCCCACTTTTCTTGACAATTTCCAACAGCGCATCGGTATCGAAGTTTACGCGGCGCAGGTTTACGCTGAAGGTCTCTTGCTTTTGTTCAATGATGGCATACTCCGCCCATGGAAGAAGAACAGGGGGGTTGCCGGGCGTGAAAGCATGAACGAACGCATTACCAACGCTGCCGGAGTTAAGGATCAATAACTTTCCATAGCGGCGCTGCATCTGGATATGAGAATGCCCGCCGATAAATACAGTGGCAGACTGCCCTGCAAAATATTGATCTAGCTTGTCAGATGTGGTCGAGGCAAGGATCAGGTCGGTTGTGGAGAATGGTGAGCCATGAAAGGCTAGTAACCGGATGTTGTTTTGGAATTCAACCTCATAGGTTGGGATGAAGGATTCGATAAACTTGAAATCTTCCGTAGTCAGTCGTTCGCGCCCCCAGTACAGGTCCGGGACTAGATACTCCGTGATTTCATATTCGGCGGCCTTTTGGGGCTCAAGGATGGCTGCATCATGATTGCCTTTAATGTTGACGCATTCCAATTCCCGCAACATGTTGAGCACTTCCCCAGGGTGCGGGCCAAGCGTCACGGTATCTCCCAGGCAAATGATCTGGTCTGCGCCTTGTTTTTTGATGTCGGCAAGGACAGCCTCAAGTGCCAGGAAGTTGCCGTGAATGTCCGAAATGAAAGCGATCCTCATAAAGTCCCTTTATAAGCATTGTACACGAGGCGACCGGATTATTTACCGTTTTTACCCTGAAATAGAACTATTGGGTGACCGTCATCCATCTGGTTTTTTATTTCGCCAAGTATATCAGGGATGAATAATACCTGATGTAATACATTCAACACGGATTTACATCTTATTTAATATGAAACTAAGACTGCTTTGAAGATTTGACAAGAGGCTTTAAAGTAGAACGCGGCCATGTAATGACCGCGTTCTACTTCGTTGTTTTACCAGGTCTCCTGGTGAACATATTCCGCATCGGACTTGCGCCCGCGCTTGAGCGATGGCGAGGGAGTGTCTACTGCCCGATAGCCGAGAGCAATGACCCCAACCGGTGTGACCTCAGCCGGAATGTTCAGCGCAAAACGCAAGGCTTTTAAGTCTGTCGAGCCGACGAAGGCGCTAACCAACCCTTCGTCGATGGCTGCCTGTAACGCGATCTGAACTGCGCAGCCAATATCCATGAACCAGTAGGGAACCGGCCAGACGATCTCATTCCCATCCTGGTCTGTTTTGTCTTTTTCCTGATATCGGCGGTGATAGGCAGCCTCGCTGGTGCAGGGGATTAGCAATACGGGTGCCCTGGATATGAATGGGTCGAATCCCGAAGCGACATATTCCTTCTCCTGGCAGGTCTCTGCGACGGCTTGTTTGAGTTCAGGCTTGGTGACAATGATAAATGACTGCCCTTGCGTAAACCCCGCACTGGGGGCGTGGCGCGTCAGGTCTACAATCCGGGTGATGACTTGCGGGTCAACGGGTTTGTTGGCGAAATTCCGCACCATGCGGCGTTTCAGAACGGTGTCTTTGAATTCCATGAGTGAGCCTCCTATGTGGCAGATTATATCTTGGCGGGCGGGGAAAGTTTGAAGAGGAATCAAAACTTGCGGCCCGACTTGAGACCGCATGTTGCCTTAGAGATTGATTTGTTATTGTACAGGTACGACAAAGTTGAAATAGCCCAGTAGCCCGTCGCTTGCCTCTTGCATGACCAGCAGCAGACCCGGGTCATAGATACCATCGGAGTCGTTCAGGGTGCTGCCGGGAAAGAATAACTGGCTGGTGATCAACCTGCCGTCTGGCGCCTGCACTTTGAGGTGGATGTGTTCGGTGCGACCGGGATAAATGCCTGGGACAACGGTTGTCAATTCGTAACGGCCGTTCGCATCGGTGAATTGATGTCCACGTAATACGTAGCCGGTGTTGTCGTAGACGCCGTTCGCATCGGCTTGCCAAAAATCGAGCAGGGCATTGGCAACGGGCTGGCAGTTTGTATCGTACACATAGCCGCTGACAACGAGTTTGGTCCCGGGCATGCCTTCTTCCAGCAGGGAGGCGCGCTCAGGCGAGTTCGGTGTGAAATACGGACCTTCAGTCAGTTCCGGGGTTAGGCTGGCCGTGGAACTTCCATTTCCGCAGGCCAGCGAAGTTGTGTCGACGGTAGGAGCGGCCAGGCTGGGGCTGGGGGCCTCTGTAGCGGCGGAAGAGGTTTGGGATGGCGCGTCGCTGGCGGCGGGGCTTGAAGCGCTGGCTGTTGGGGATGGTGAAGCGCAGGCAGCCAAGGCAAAAGCAGCGGTCAAAGCAAGGAAAATTATTTTTTTCAACATTTTGTTTTCTCCAAATCTAAAGTTGGAGAAAGTATATCGAAGGTTTGTATTACCGTTGTGGGGGAACTATGAGTACTTTGTGAGGATCATGGAATTGAGTATGGAAGAACGTATTGGATCATCACCCAAAACATAAAGGTGTTTCCGGCGAGCACACAAAGATGCCAGATCTCATGGTTGCCGAAATACGGCGGGAAGGGGTTGGGTTTTCCAAAGGCGAAGATCAGCGCGCCGATGGTAAAGGATAATCCACCTGCGAGTAACAACGAGATGGCGCCACCTCCGAGTTGGGTGTGGATGGGGACAACCAGAAAGATGACGACCCAGCCCATTAGTAGGAAACTGAGATTGGACATCCAGACCGGGATTTTCGCAAAGAAGATGGATTTGAGCGTGATGAAGAACGCGGCCAGACTCCAGATGATGCCGAACAATACCCAGCCTGTCGCGCCGCTGAAGATGGTGAGGCAGAAGGGAGTGTACGTTCCCGCGATGAGAATGTAAATGGCGTTGTGGTCCAGGATGCCGAAGACGCGCAGGTATTTGTTGAAGAGCAGAAAGAAGTGCAGGAGGCAGCTAAAGAGGAAAGAAAGGAACAGGCTGACTCCATAAATGGTAAAGCCCACCACGTGAGCAGGTTTCCCTGCCAGCGCTGAGAGCGCCACCAACACTGCCAGGGCGGATATGGATAAGATCGCCCCGATCAGATGGCTGATGGCATTGAAGTATTCGTTGGAATCGGAGGAGGAGATGAGCGGGTCAAGCTGCGGCTTTTGCATGGACATGCCCACTAGTATAATGGATGACCTCAATAGAAAATCAAGGATAAGGAGTGAGGCATTGAAAACCAGGATTAACCCACAAGGCTTTACCAAGACCGTCGGCGCATATTCACAAGGATTGAAGATTGATCTGGGCGGCGGAAAGTTCATGGTGTTGGTCAGCGGCCAGTTGGCGATGGATGCGGACGGTGTTCCGGTGGCGCCGGAAGATATCTCGGCGCAGACCCGTTATATTTTTGAAAACATCAAGAAGATCCTGCAGGAGGCAGGCGCCCAACTCGAAGATGTGGTGAAGGCCCAGATCTTTTTGACGGACATGGATCAATTCCCCAAGGTCTCCGCTGTCCGAAATGAGTATTTTGGTGATATCAAGCCTGTCAGTACGCTGGTGGAGATCAACCGCACAGTGCGCGAAGGCTGCCATATTGAAATTGAAGTGATGGCGATTGCCGGTTAAATTTATTATAAAGTGGAGAAAAAAACATGGCTCAGAATAAAGTAGCGATTGTTACCGCGGCTGGCAAAGGGATGGGGGCTGCGATTGCCAGGGAGCTTGCCGCAAACAATTACAGCCTCGCGTTGATGTCTCCTTCGGGTGGGGCGGAGGAACTGGCTGCATCAATGGGTATGGTCGGTCTGACAGGTTCTGTAACCGAGCCTGCTGACCTGCAGAAATTGGTGGATATGACCATGCAAAAATATGGCCGGATCGACGCGGTGGTTAATCATACCGGGCACCCTCCCAAGGGACCGCTGCTGGATATCCCCGATGCAGACTGGCATAAAGGGATGGATGTATTGCTGCTGAACGTTGTCCGCATGGCGCGGCTTGTGACGCCGATCATGCTGGAGCAGGGCGGAGGCGCTTTCGTCAACATCTCCACCTATGCGGTCTTCGAGCCGGAGGCATTGTTCCCCGTCTCAGGAGCTTTGCGGGCGGCGCTGGCGGCATTTACAAAAGTGTATTCCGATCAATACTCTGCGAAGGGTATCCGTATGAACAACGTGCTGCCCGGCTTTATCAACAGCCTCGCGGAAACCGAAGAGCGCAGGAACAGGATTCCGATGGGACGTTATGGCACTGTGGAAGAGATTGCGAAGACTGCGCGCTTCCTGCTCTCCGCCGACGCCGGATACATCACCGGGCAGAATATTCGTGTGGACGGCGGGATTACGCGCTCCGTTTAATTCGGTCAACTCGAATCAGATCACCGCCCTTGTAATAACAAAAGCGTCCGGATTGCAAATCAATTTTGCAATCCGGACGCTTTTAATTTAAAGCCGTTCTATGGAATGGAATAAGAGATCAGTTCGGTTGTGCTGTCCAGGTTGCCGCCGGTGGATGTGTTTTTGACCAGCCCAACTTTTTCGGCATACCAACTGGTGGCATTGAATGTCAGCGGGTTTTGGATCGCCGTGCCGTTCATGGTGACGGTAATGTTCATCACGGTCTGGCAGTCCACGCGCATGGCATCAAAGGTGCCTGCTTCCACGGTGACCGACTCCGGCCCGACGACTGTGCAAGCATTTGAGAATTCGTTTTTCGCGGGGATTTCCATGCCGCTAATATTCTCTATCCCTTCAAGAGTCACGGCCTGTGTCCATGCATCGCCCGGATTGAGGGAGGCAGGCAGAGTTACTCCGCTGGCAAAAGTGGTGTGAAAATCGACAGTAACGTTGGGCGCTTCCACACTTCCGCTTACTCCGCCCGTGGGGTCAAGAGCCGTCAGCGCGCCGCCTTCGCACGTCCATTTACCCTGGCGGGTCACTCCCAAACTAAACACATCCTGGTCGGTAAAGCCATCTGCTTCGATGGACAGAATGCTGCGCGTAAAGGAATCGGGTGCATTGCCGGTGAGTTTGTAGTTCCAAATGGCTCCGACCACAATGGGCATGTACGGATTACTGCAAGCATTATCCACTTTGGGCTCATTGGCTGTTTCGGTGGCGGGCGCGACGCTATCTGCGGGTGATACGGGTTCGGAGGCTGGAGGTGTTTTTCCCAAGGTACATGCCAGGGTGGCTGTCAGCAAAAGTATTCCTGCAAGCTGGGTTCGGATCGTTTTTGTTGTCATTTATTCTCTCTTCTTTAGTCGTATAGGATAATGCTGTTCGAAGTATAGCATTCTGTGAGCGAGCCATTTGGGATATAGGAAAAAAGGGGGGCTTCCATCCGACCCTAAAACCATCATGGAATAGTAACCTTAGTGTATTTCATGTGTTGAAATAATAGGACATTAGGACCAGACGAATGGATGACAGTATGAAAAAACGACAACCAGATCGAAGGCCGATTTCTGCCAGAGAAAGCCTGTTTTCTCAGCAGGCTGCTCACTTGCTTACTAAATGGAAAGTCACTCCAAACTATATTTCAGTCGCAAGTATTATATTTTCTGCCGCAGCAGCGGGTTGCTTAATTCTGACATCCCAAAAGAATAATCCGATCTATTGGTGGTTGGCAGCGGTATTTATTACGTTGCGTTTGTTTGCTAACATGCTCGACGGCATGGTGGCTGTTGAGACGGGCAAGGCTTCTCCGATCGGCGAAATATTCAATGAAGTACCCGACCGCATCTCAGATGTGATTATTTTTGTAAGCACGGGCTATGCGTATGGCGGTTTGGAATTTGCTGGCTATCTTGCTGCCATCGCTTCTTTATTTGTTGCTTATATCCGGGCGCTGGGGAATTTTATGGGGGTAAATAAATTGTTCCTTGGGCCCATGGCAAAATCTCACCGAATGTTCACTCTTGTGGGTATATGCATCTATTACGGGGTGTTTTTTATGTTTTGCCCTGTTCCCTCTTTGATGTCTTGGGGAGTATGGGCCATTATTCTGGGAAGCTTGCTAACCTTCATCCGGCGTCTTCACCGCATCGTTACTGAGGTGAGATATGACTAATAAGGAAGTCTTCCTACTTTATTTTTCTTTGATAGCCGGTTTACTTGCTGCTGTCCCGCTTATCCTGATAATTTTACAAAAAATTCTTCACAAGAATTTCGCGTCTGTTTGGCGGATATACCAGGGATGGCTGATTATGGCCCCATTATTTTTGCTCTTCGTATTTTTGGGGCGAGTGATTTTTATACTGGGCATCCTCGGACTTTCCGTTTATAGCTTTTGGGAGTTTTCGTCTGCTACAAGGTTAAACAAAGATCGATGGATCACTTATGTGGTCTATCTTGGAATTTTTTTTGTTGCGGTACTTGCTTTGATTCAGGATCCCTCCACAGGACACTTTGGTGGATACGGCATGTTCATGGCGTTGCCTGTGTATGTGGTAGGGCTGGTGATTTTTGTGCCGGTTTTTCAAAATCGATATGAAGGGCAATTACAATCGGTTGCTCTGGGCATGATGGGGTTTATGTACTTTGGGTGGATGTTGGGTCACCTTGGCTTTTTGGCAGACTCTGCTTACTCTAGTCATTATGTACTTTATATCGTGTTCGCCGTTCAGTTGGCGGATATTGCAGCCTATAACTTTGGGAAATTATTTGGGCGTCATAAATTACGAGGGAATATCAGTCCAAATAAGACTGTGGAAGGGTCGCTCGGCGCTTTATTTGTTTCGCTCTGCCTGCCCTGGTTCTTCCGTCCAACTCTTTCTGAACTTGGACCTTTGCAATTGACCCTTGCCGGGCTGATCGTTGGGATTGGCAGCCAGTTGGGAGACTTGGCTATCAGCTTGATAAAACGGGATATGGGTATTAAGGATATGGGCGCTCTGATTCCAGGGCACGGAGGTGTCCTGGATCGCATAGACAGTTTGATCATTGCAACCCCTCTTTTTTTTCATATGATTCGTTACTTTCAGATGCTGTACCCTTAGAAGTCTCATGCTTGCAAACTTGATCGCTTTTTTATGGGGTTTTGCGGAGGCGACACTATTTTTCTTTGTGCCTGATATTGCATTAAGTGTCATAGCCTTATACGGAGTCGATCTGGGCCTCGAGGCGTGTATCTATGCCTTGGTTGGCGCCCTGACTGGGGGATGGGTGATGTATCGCTGGGGCACGTCCAAATTGGACTGGCTTTTAGGAATCTTTTTGAAATTACCGGCAATCAGAAATGTGGAACTGGAGCGTGTCAGGGCAGGGTATCAAAAACAAGGAATCATGGCGCTGTTCTGGGGACCATTACTGGGCGTACCTTACAAAATCTATGCGGTATATGCTCATCAGTTCGTCCCCCTCTCTACTTTTATACTGGTCAGTATCCCTGCAAGAGCGATTCGGTTTGTCCTTGTTGTCCTATTAACGCCCAATGTAATTGAGTGGATCATGCCGGAATCTTCGCTGTCGACTCAAATATTGGTGGTTCTTCTTCTTTGGGCATTTTTCTACTCTGGTTATTTCTATGTCAGGCGGAAGTGAACTTGTGCGGCCCTTCCAACTCCAAGAACTTCATAGTGGAATAAGAGGCATAAACACCGCGCCGGGTTTCACAAAAGCAAAACCGACGCGGTGTTTTGATTAGGGCCAAGGGCTAGTCATCGATTTTGATTGACACTTTATCCTGTCCATTGATGGTTTACTTCTTTGTTTTAACCTGGATGACCTGTGAGGTCCTCTCATTATCCTGCGGGAACGCGTCATTGGAGTTTTCGATGCCAACCACTACACGGAAGACTACCTTGCCCACTGCGGCATCACTGGATGTGAATCTATGCTGGAAAATAAATTTAACGTCCTTGTCGTTTTTTGTGGAGGCAGGGATTGTTTGGGTGATTGTCCCTATAAACTCATAGCCGCCGCCCGCAACGCTTTTGTATAGATCCACACGTACACTTTCGGTGTAGGCGGTCGAGTTGGTAACAGTGACTGTGATGGTTTCGTTTTTACCTTCCCTACTTGAGTTTGAGGTCTCGATTTTTGTCGCCGAAACGTCATGTGTGCGGACTTGAATTGCCTGTGAAGTTGAAGCGATGCGACCATCGGTGGTAGTTGCAGAATGTTCGATTGTGTAGTCTCCATCCGCGGCATATTTATGATTTGGGTTTGTCTCAGTGGAAGTTGTCCCATCTCCAAAATCCCAAGTAAAGGATTGAAAACCTGCTTGACCTGGATCGAAAGATTGATCAAAGAATTGAAGTGTGTCAAATACAGATGGATTTGAAGGGAAAAAGAACATCCCAGCGATTGGAGGTTGAGGGAAGGTCAGTTGGAACGAACCCTTGCCCAGTTCAGGAAAAAAACTGCCAATCTGGAAGTAATAGGTTTGTCCGCTTTCTACATGAAGTGTAATCAGCTGGTTGCTTCCACCACAACCCAATTCGGTCAGAGTACTTAAGGTTGTCCCGCTATATACTGCCATCACAGGTGAAAAGGGCGCAGGAGATAGGATTGCCCATAAGGATGCTGTCTCTGCCGGGGTGAAAGAATACCAAACCGATTCAAAAAACGGTGACCCAAACATGCATGATGGAGATGGCTCGTTATCCTCTAGCGTAGCCCCGCTGATTTCAAAATCAGCTAACCCCGGTGCGGCCCCAAAATCGATGGCGTTGGCGAAAAGATCATTGGCTGGAGCAGGAACCTGATTAAGTGATACTTGTATATCACCGCTAAACCCTGGAATGGTGCCAATTTGAAAATAATACGTTTCACCGGCAGTAGCCAGGAAAGTGTATGGGCTGTTATTTCCCTGACAGGTCATAAAAGTTAAGTTACTGACCCCGCTCCCTCTAAAAATATTGACCACACTAAACCCGATATTCTCTTGGATAACTGTAGTAACCAGTGTGTTTTCATTTGGCGAAAAAGTGTACCAAACCGATTTTGCCAAAGACGCACATATTTGCGGATCACTGGCCTCTTGGGTTGCTTCAGTAATATCAACCACAGTACTGAAGGGCAAAGTTGAAATGGCCTCTGCATTCGCAAAATCATCATTATTGGGCGGGGCGGCCAGTGCTGGGCTAAATCCAGCGAAACTTATTACCAGTGCGAGCATTAAACTGGTAGACCAACGAAAGAATTTGTAAGACATTTTGATCTCCTTTTCTTTGCCTCATACGATTGAAAACACAACTTTATAACAACATAACCATATAATTAAAGCCCGAAAATTAACTGCCAAAAACTGCCAATTTCCCACAAACGCAAGGGTTAACCCCGATTTTTTCAGAGTGTCCAAAAGAATGGGCTAAAATAGTGAGATGAATTCATGTCCACATTGCCAAGAGACGACGCGTCAAAATAAAGCAGGAAACACAGCAGCCGGTTCACAACGATATCGCTGTATGCATTGC